>Ga0307430_1000023_pt1 | contig 129492 bp, 116 predicted proteins | sample SalMarWE160130MG_FD_202159 | JGI IMG/M metagenome (GOLD analysis project Ga0307430, IMG submission 202159) | Salt marsh sediment microbial communities from the Plum Island Ecosystem LTER, Massachusetts, United States - WE1603-130 | ecosystem: Environmental > Aquatic > Marine > Intertidal zone... | reverse complement strand
CCCCCCCGTGGGGGGGACAGGGGGGGGACTTCCCCCCTGTGGGGGGACAGAGGGAGGACATCCCCCCCGTGGGGGGACAGAGGGGGGACATCCCCCCCGTGAGGGGACAGGGGGGGGACATCCCCCCCGTGGGGAGACAGAGGGGGGCCTTCCCCCCCGTGGGGGGACAGAGGGGGGCCTTCCCCCCCGTGGGGGGGACCGAGGGGGGTGCGCCGACCTGTACGGGCTCGTGCGGGCCGCTTTCCAGACGCCGAAGGAAACATACAACGACGATCTGGCCCGGCTGCTGGAACAACCCCTCGTCCTCTTCCGTGGGAGGGAGCGAGAGGGATCGCCCCGCGTCCTTCTGGTCGGCCCCGCTCTGGCCGATCCCGTCCTCTTCGACGTCCTCGCTCAGGCTGGCGCGCGTCTGGTGAGCGACCTGCTGGACCTGGGGGAGCGATACTTCGCCGTGGACGCTCCTGAGAACGAGGGCGGCGACCCGCTCGCAGCGCTGGCCGACCGGCTGCTGGCGCTCGTGCCCACCCCGACCAAGCATCACCCCCAGCGCACCCGCGCCGCCCATCTGCTATCGCTGGTGCAGGAGCGGGGCGGAGACGGCGTCATCTTCGCCCGCCAGAAGTTCTGTGAGCCCCACGGCTTCGACTACGTGCAACTGGCCCACGCATTGGATCGGGCTGGCGTGCCCCACCTGCTGGTCGAACTGGAGCAGACATCCCAGGCTGGCCAACTGCGCACGCGGGTGGAGGCATTTGTGGAGATGCTGGTTAGCGATACACAGTAGGTCCAAATTTCAAGCTCAAAGCGGACCACAGTCCGCGTTTTGGCCGCTGGACTGTGGTCCAGATAGAGCAATTTTGGATCTACTGATACAAGTTAATTGAGGGCCTGGAGAGGAGAAACCCGCAGATGGGTCAGGCCGTAACGAGCACTTCAACCTGGGCAGGGAGGTGCAGTTCTTCGAGCGTGAGAAAAAACCTGACTCCCTGGATCATCCATCACCGGCCCGAGGTCTGAATATGTCCCAATACCCGCGTCTCCAGTCCCTCAAAGAGATCAACAGCGTGATGACGCGCTACTACGTGCAGCGCAAGGTGCTGGCGCGGCTCAAACCGCTGGCCTACGTCACCAGCGGCGCGCCGGTCGAGATTATGGAGGCGATGGGCATTCTCACGCTCTACCCGGAGAACTACGGCGCGCTGTGTGGCGCGCGCAGGGCCGCCGTCGGCCTGTGCCAGGTGGCCGAGGCGACTGGTTATCCGGCCGACCTCTGCTCCTACGCCCGCAGCCACATTGGGGCGGTGCTGCAGCCCAAGGGTGCACCGCTGAACGGGATGCCCCGCCCCGACCTCCTGGTCTGCTGTAACAACATCTGTGGCACTGTATTCAAGTGGTACGAGGCGCTGGCCGCGCTCTACGACGTGCCCCTCTTCGTCCTCGACGTACCCTTTCAACGCACCACCCCGGCCGAGCCCCACATCGTCGCCTATGTCGCCGACCAGTTGCGTGAGTTCGTCGCCTGGCTGGAGGCGCACACAGGCCACCGCTTGAAACCCAGCCAATTCCACTCCGTGCTGGCCCTCTCCCGCGAGGCAGTCGCGCTGTGGCAGGAGATTCTGGAGTTCGGACAGCACCGGCCTTCGCCCATCAACGCCCCTGACCTCTTCGTCGCCATGGCCCCCATCGTCGCGCTGCGCGGCACGCGCCGGGCGGTAGATTGCTACCGCCACCTCAAGGCCGAATTGGAGGAGCGCGTCGCGCAGGGTATTGGCGCGGTGCCCGGCGAGCGATACCGCCTCCTCTGGGACAACATTGCCATCTGGTATCGCCTCTACCGTTTCTTCCGCCCTTTTATGGACGCCGGCGCCTGCTTCGTCGCCGATACCTACACCAACGCCTGGACCGTCGAACTCGACCCGGAGGAGCCCTTCGTCGGCCTGGCGCGGGCTTACACCGGCGTGTTCATCAATGTGGACCTGCCCACGCGACTGCGCACTATCGCCGACCTGGCCCGGCGCTTCCAGGTGGACGGGATGGTGATGCACGCCAATCGCTCCTGTAAGCCCTTCTCCATCACCCAGAGCGACGTCCGGGACGGACTGCGGGACGAACTGGGCTTCCCCGTCCTCATCCTGGAGGCTGACCAGTGCGATGCACGCCTCTACAACGAGGGGGCGGTGCGGGAGCGCGTGGCGGCGTTCCTGGAGATGTTGTAGAAGGAACTATGGAAAAACTCACGCCCATGCTACGGCAGTACCGCCAACTGAAGGCCCGCTTCCCCGACGCGATCCTCCTCTTCCGCCTGGGCGATTTCTACGAGATGTTCGAGGAGGACGCCCGCGTCGTCTCCCGCCAACTGAACCTGGTCCTCACCTCTCGCCGCTTCTCCAAGAGTGTCAAACTTCCGATGTGCGGCGTTCCCTACCGCCAACTCACTACCTACGTCGCCAAACTCCTGGCCCTCGGCCACAAGGTCGCCATCGCCGAGCAACTGGAGGAGCCCCGCAAGGTACGGCGACTGACGCGGCGGGACGTGGTGCGGGTGATCACCCCCGGGACTGTGGTGGAAGAGGCTCTCCTGGAGGAAAAGGCGCAGAACTTCCTGGTCGCCCTGGCCCCCAGCCGCTCCTCTCCCCCCTCCCGCAAGCGGGGGAGGGTGGGGGGGGGCGGCTGGGGGTTGGCGGCGGTGGACCTCTCCACCGGTGAGTTCGTCACGACCCAGTTTGAGGGGCCTCAGGCCCAGGCCCGTCTGCTGGAGGAACTCGACATCCTCCAGCCCAGCGAGATCGTCCTGCCCGCCGACCTGGCCCAGGACGAGGAATGGATGGCCCGCCTCCAGGCCCTCCACCCCATCCGGTTCTCCCCCCTCGACCCGTCCGGCTTCGATCCTGCTGCCGCCCGCCAGCGGCTCCTGGCTCACCTGGGGGCGGCCTCGCTGGAACCCTACGGCTGCGAGAACCTGCCCCTGGCGACGGCCGCCGCCGGGGCCGCCCTCCGCTACCTGCAGGAGAGCCAGATCTCCGACCGTTCGGCTGAGCGCTCACGGCAAAGCCTGGCCCACCTGCGAGACCTGGCGACCGGTCACCCCGAGGCCACTGCCGGCCTGGACACCGTCACCCGCCGCAACCTGGAACTGACCCGCACGCTGCGGGATGGGAAGGTGCAGGGGAGCCTCCTGGGGGTGCTCGACCGGACCGTCACGCCGATGGGAGCCCGGCTCCTGCGCCGCTGGATCCAGCAGCCCCTCCTGGACCTGGCCCGCATCCAGGCCCGGCTGGACGCGGTGGAGGAACTGTGCCCTCCCCTCTCAGCCCCCCCTCAGTCCCCCCCAATCCTGGGGGGGAAGGTGGGGGGGCTGAGAGGGCCTTTCCTCCGCGCCGACCTGCGCCGCCTTCTCGATGGCCTCCACGACGTGGAGCGGCTGGTGGGGCGCGTGGGCTTCGGCACCGCCAACGCTCGCGACCTGGCGGCGCTGCGTCGGGCACTGGAGCGCATCCCCCGCGTCAAGCAGATTTTGAAAAAGGCCCGCTCCCCCCGCCTGCGGGCGCTGGACGACGACCTGGACGAAAATGGACTGCAGGACGTGGCAGCCCTCATCGCGCGGGCGCTGGTGGACGCCCCGCCGGTTCTTCTCAAGGAGGGCGGCCTCATCCGGCCCGGCTATCACGCCGAACTGGACCAGTTGCGCCAGGCCGCTGCCGAGGGGCGGGACTGGCTGGCCGCCTACGAATCGCAGGAGCGGGAACGCACCGGCATTCCCACCCTGCGGGTGCGCTACAACCAGGTCTTCGGCTTCTTCGTCCAGGTTCCTCGCAGCAAGGCCGGCCGGGTCCCGCCGGAGTACGAGCGGCGGGCGACTATCACCCACGCCGAGCGGTTCGTCACCCCGGAACTGAAAGCCCGCGAGGCGGAGATCCTCTCCACCGAGGACCGGGCCAACGAACTGGAGTACGACCTGTTCGTGCACCTGCGGCAGCAGGTGGCGGCGCAGACCAACCGCCTTCAGCAAGCGGCGCGGGGCCTGGCCGAGTTGGACGTGCTGACGACGCTGGCGGAGGTGGCCGCCCGGTACGGCTACGCCCGGCCTGCGGTGGACGAAAGCAGCGTGATTGAGATCCAGGAAGGCCGCCACCCCGTCGTCGAGCGCATGATGCCCGAGGGAACCCGCTTCGTCCCCAACGATGTGCTACTGGACGGGGAGGGTCAACGGCTCCTGGTCATCACCGGTCCGAACATGAGCGGGAAATCGGTCTACATCCGGCAGGTAGCGTTGATAACTCTGATGGCGCAGATGGGGAGTTTCGTCCCCGCCGCGTCGGCCCGGGTGGGGTTGGTGGACCGCATCTTCGTCCGTGCCGGCGCGACTGACGACATCGCACGGGGCCGCTCCACTTTCCTGGTCGAGATGAGCGAGACCGCCTACATCCTCCGCCACGCCACCACCCGCAGCCTGGTGGTGCTGGACGAGGTGGGCCGGGGCACCTCCACCTACGACGGGATGGGGCTGGCCTGGGCAGTGGGGGAGTACCTGCACGACCAGATCACCGCCCGCACTCTCTTCGCCACCCACTTCCACGAACTGACGGGCCTGGCTGATCAACTGCCCGGCGCGCGAAACGTCAGCCTGGCGGTGAAGGAACAGGGACAAGATGTAGTGTTCCTCTACCGGCTGGTGGAAGGCGGGGCCGACCGCAGTTACGGCGTCCAGGTGGCCCGACTGGCGGGCGTCCCCGACCACGTGGTCGAGCGAGCGTGGGAGGTGATGGGCCGGCTGACAAGGGGGCGGGAGGCAGGAGGCAAGAAGCAAGAGGCAGGAGGCAGGAAGCAAGAGGCAGGAGGCAAGAGGCAAGAGGCAGGAGGCAGGAAGCAGGAAGCGGAGGAGGCTGGGGGACTGAGGGAACTCCGTGAGGTAAGGGCACCATACCCAGTGGGACAGGCGCAGGAGCGGCTGCTGGTGCCTGTGGACGACGAAGCGGTGTGGGCAGTGGTGCGGGAACTGTTCGGGCTGGACATCGGCAACCTGACGCCGGTGCAGGCGCTGGTGGTGCTGAATGAGTTGCAGCAGCGGCTCAAAGCCGCCGAAGAGTGTGCGAAGCAGAGGTAAAAAGAGAACCACGGAATGCTTGCCTATTCCGCAAACATCTCGGCCAGTCTCTGTAGCACGCTTCTCTGCGCTGACTCACTTATTTGCCCCAGCTTCCGTACTAGACGGGATTTGTCAACAGTGCGAATTTGATCCAACACTACTTGCCCCTCTTTCCCCTGGAACTTACACGCCACTCGCGTTGGGTAAGGCTGTCCTTTCGTGGTCATCGGCGCTACAATTACAGTCGCGATCCAGCGATTCATCTCATCTGGAGAGATGATCAAGCACGGCCGCGTTTTCCTGATCTCGCTGCTAACCGTGGGATCAAGGTTAACCAGGTACACATCGAACCGTTCGACTACCATTCCCACTCTTCCTCGTCCCAAGCGGTGGGGATAACGAGATCACCGTCAAGCAACTTGTCATCGCCTTGTTCAGCCATTGCCTTGAACTGGTCTTCCCAATTGTGGCGTGCGCGATATGCTGGCCGAATCACAATTTGGTCTCCTCGCAGTTCCAACTCAACTTCCTCTCCCAGGTCAGTCTGATCCAGCAAGAGCTTTGGAATGCGGATACCCTGGGAGTTCCCAATCTTGACGATGCGGGTCTTCACTACGGCAGGCATAATGGCACCTCCTTGGTTAGATGCGGCCCGTCAGAGTGTACACATTGTAATTACAATCGGCATCTTTGTCAAGTGAAGAATGTAAGCTGCCCAAGTTGGAGGCAAATGTCAAACTGACCAACGTGATCAGCGATATCACCGGCGTCACTCCACGTACACGTGGCTTCCGTCAGGGCTGATGGCGACCGAGCGGGCGCGGGAGGTGATGGGCCGGCTGACAAGGAAGCAAGAGGCAGGAGGCAGGAAGCAGGAGGCAGGAGGCAGGAAGCAGGAGGCAGGAGGCAGGAGGCAGGAGGCAGGAAGCAGGAGGCAGGAAGCAGGAGGCAGGAGGCAGGAGGCAGGAGGCAGGAAGCAGGAGGCAGGAAGCAGGAGGCAGGAAGCAGGAGGCAGGAGGCAGGAAGCAGGAAGCGGAGGAGGCTGGGGGACTGAGGGAACTCCGTGAGGTAAGAGCACCATACCCAGTGGGACAGGCGCAGGAGCGGCTGCTGGTGCCTGCGGACGACGAGGTGGTGTGGGCGGTGGTGCGGGAACTGTTCGGGCTGGACATCGGCAACCTGACGCCGGTGCAGGCGCTGGTGGTGCTGAATGAGTTGCAGCAGCGGCTGCGGGAGAGGCGGCTGGATTGACGCTGGACCGCTGGTTCACGCCGGAGTGACGTCGGCGGTTGTCCAATCATCCCAAACGTGTTACAATAACTCAGGAGGTACGCGATGTCACAGATTGCTCATCCCCTCCCACGGGAAACACGGAAGGTCAGCGTTGAGGCGGAACGGGCCTTTCCTTGGCTGCGGTTGCTTCCGGCCGGGGAGCGAAGCCGGTTCTTTGCCGACTTGTTCCTGGCGTTAGGGCAAGCATTGGGCGAGCGCGATTGGAGTGTTGTGGAGAACCTCGTCGCCCGCTGGCAGGCTACAGCCGAGGTGCTGGCTGTCCCGGAACTAGCGCATGTGCTGAGCGAGCCCATCGGGGCCGGAGAATGGGAAGACTGGGATGACGTCGAAGCGGCCCTTTTTGGTTTGACTGCATAAGCGGGCTCGAAAGAGGCTGGAGAAACTACCCCCGGCTCAGCGCAGAAAAGCCCGTGAGTTCATCAACACTCATTTGCGCTTTACCCCTCGACAGCCGATCCCAGGCAAGACCAAGCCCCTGGTCGGCCCGCTGACTGGTGTCTACCAGTATGACCTCTCTCGGAGCGATCGAATCTGGTGGCGAGTGGACACGGAGCAACGCATCGTCTATGTGCTCTACATCGGCCCTCATCCCAAAATGACCGAATAACAGCCCGTACCGCTGTGAGGACGAACGATAATGGCTCGCCTTTTCCGTGACCACCTGCACAGGCGGCTCCAGGACCCAGCTTTTGCCCGGGTGTTCAGCGTCGTCTCTTCGGGCTATACGAGCATACGGCAGCGCCAGCAGGTTCTGGTGACGTCACCGCACGGGAGAAGTCGCCCGAGTTGCTCGCGGGAAGAGGACCGCGGATGGAGAAATATACGATATAGTTGACAGGGCCATCGTGAATTTCCTTATCCGAGGTAGTCCTTTCACAGGCGGTACATCAGGAGGGAGCCGAAAATGTTAGCACGCGCAAAGGCGCTCAGTTTGACTATTGCGACGCTGTTGGTTCTGACTTTGGTGCCCGGTGCACCCACCAGCTATGCTTCCCTCGGCTACGCTCGGGACAGGCAGGACAGGCCCACCACCGCCGCGCCGCCAGGGGATGCTGTCAACGGATTGTCGAACGGATTGAACGGACACATCCCGGCGTCCAATCCATCCAATCCGTTCAATCCGCTCCCGAAATCCGTTGACAGCACCACCACCCGCGTCTCCGTCGCCTCCGACGGCAGCCAGGGGAATGCTTGGTCGATCTTAGAGCCCTCCATCTCCGCCGACGGGAGATACGTGGCCTTCTGCTCCTGGGCCAGCAACCTGGTCAGCGGCGACACCAATGATGTGGAGGACGTCTTCGTCCACGACCGGCAGACGGGGCAGACCACGCGCGTCTCCGTCGCCTCCGACGGGGGGCAGGGGAATAACTGGTCCGGCTATCCCTCCATCTCTGCCGATGGCCGCTACGTGGCCTTCCGCTCCGGTGCCAGCAACCTGGCCGGCGGCGACACCAATGGCGACTGTGACGTCTTCGTCCACGACCGGCAGACGGGGCAGACCACCCGCGTCTCCGTCGCTTCCGACGGCAGCCAGGGGAATGGTGGTTCCTGGTATCTCTCCATCTCCGCCGACGGGAGATACGTGGCCTTCGAGTCCTACGCCAGCAACCTGGTCAGCGGCGATACCAATAACGCGATTGACGTCTTCGTCCACGACCGGCAGACGGGGCAGACCACCCGCGTCTCCGTCGCCTCCGACGGCACCCAGGGGAATAGTGTTTCCTACGGGCCTTCCATCTCCGCCGATGGCCGCTACGTGGCCTTCTACTCCTTGGCCAGCAACCTGGTCAGCGGCGACACCAATGACACGATTGACGTCTTCGTCCACGACCGGGGAGGCGGGGGCGATGCGACCTGGACGCTCATGTTATATCTGGATAGTGACAATAACCTGGACGTCACATACCCACCCATTTTCAACCGGCTCGAAGCAGCGGCCAACAATCCCAACGTTCAAGTTGTGGCAGTATGGGATCGGTCGGGCACCAATAACTCCGCCTACTACGAGGTTCAATACGATACTGACCTGACCAGGCTGGCGACCTATACTGCTGACGTGAACTACTGGCCGAAAGGCGAACTGAACATGGGGGACGCTGCAACAGTGGTAGATTTTGTGAACTGGGCACGCACCAACTACCCGGCTCAGCACTATGCCTTGATTCTGTCCGATCACGGCGGCGGGTTGGGGGGTGCAATGTGGGATGACACTGATAGTGGCGCCCACCTGACCGTGAGTGAGATCGGGACGGCCCTTGCATCCGTCACCCTCACCGGCACCAACAAGATTGACGTGCTATACATGGATGCCTGCCTGATGGCTATGATCGAAGATGCGTATCAGGTGCGCGACTACGTTGACTACTACGTTGCAAGTGAGAATCTCCAATGGTCGTACACTACTGCATACTCCCGTTACATTTCAGAGACTACCGGTACTACAACCCCGGCTCAACTTGCGACGTTGTTTTCTACAGGCTACCACGATGAAAAGAAGAGCGGTTCTCGGGATTACACGATATCTGCAACCGATATCTCAAGGCTGGATGACGTAGTTGCGGCAGTAAATTCCCTTGCTGCGCTCCTGAATAGCCAGATGGAAACACATTCGGGCACATTAACAACGATCGGCAGAGATGTGCAACGATTTGATAGCAATGGCGATTTGGAAATTGACTTGAACGACGAGTATGTTGATCTACGCCATTTTGCAGAGTTGGTGAGAGCGAACATTTCTGACAGTAGCATCCAATCGGCAGCACAGGCCGTGATAGATACTATTGATGCTTACGTCATAGATGAACATCACCAAACCAGGACAGGCACGGCAGTTCCTAACAGCCATGGTGTCTCCATATTCTTCCCCAGGGAGGGTTTCAGGCGAAGTTTCTACACAGGGCTCAATCTTGACTTCGCAGCCGGCACTGCCTGGGGTTCCCAACAGTCGGGTTCTGTTATGGCACCACAGGAAAATGTTGCATGGGGTCCTATGTTGGTTGAATACGTAGAACAGACCAATCCAGGCGCTCCCGATGATCCCAACCCACCGCCGTTAGTGCCACGGCAACAGGAATTCCAAAGCATCTACCTGCCTTTGGTGTTGCGGAACCACTGAGGTGGGCGTAACGACGCCTTCGCTGACAGACAAGCACACTGCCCCGCATCCTTCGCCCACCGTCACGGGTCAACGTGAAGAAAGCGGGGCAGTGTGCATTTGCCCTAACGCCGCTCTTAGATGGTCTCCCCGTAGAGTGTTGCTGGCTCACCGGGGTCACCTGTGCCGCCCCGCTCCCGCTGGATCGCCAGATCCAGCGGCTTGGTGACGGGAACTGACGATCCCTTTAGAGCAAGGCGGGGAACAACACTCAAGAGGGAGACTGTCCGCCCTTAGCAGGTAGAACAACTCCACCCGGGGGAAGAGGCCGAAGAGCGCCATCAACAGCTTCGCGTCCCCTCCCCCCAGGAGCCTGCCCTGAACCTTGCCTCCTCTGCACAGGCGTGGTACAATCACTTTTGAGAAGACGTCCTGTGCCAAGGCAGCCTTTCGTCAGCAAGTTCATATCCGTCTCAGGGGTTAGAGATTATGGTCACCTTACCTGCGGCAGCATTGCAAACTTTCCCATCTAACGTCGAGGAGAGTACTCTCTTGAGGCTCCTGGAAGAGGCCCGGGCCAGGGAAACTCTACTTAGGCAGGCCGTCCGGCGTCTGGAGCAAAAGTATCGGTGCTCCCTCGAAGAATTGGAGGCACGCCTGGCGCGGGGGGAGGGAGGGGAACACCCGGATTGGGAGGATTCCATCGAGTGGCGGAACGGCGTTGAGATGCTGCGACACACACAGCTTCTTCGGAGCCTCCTGGAATGGCTGGTCAACTCGCTCGAGCCGTCGCCCGCTTTGTAGCCCTCTGCCCCCACGTGAAGGCCGTCCATGACCTGGCGACCAAGCAAAGGGTTGACCTGAGTGGTGGCTATGTGCTGGATGTCTACCTCAACGAGATGTTGGGCAAGTACGGCTATACCCTCGTGCGAGAGGACGAGCGCATCATCGGTTGGGACAACGCCCCTCACCATCCTGACCTGGCAGGTTTCCCCCACCACGTCCACTGGGAGGATGGCACAGTGGCCCCCTCACCTCTGACAGGCGACCCGGAACGGGACGTGGAATACGTGGCGGCCGAGGTGAACGCATACTTGGCCGCTCACCTATGAGGCACCCCTTCCTTAGAACATCCCGGCGCCGAAGATGACTACTCAGCCCACCATCCACATCCTCCCCCCCGAGGTCGCCGAGCGCATCGCCGCTGGCGAGGTGGTCGAGCGGCCCGGTTCGGTGGTCAAGGAACTGATCGAGAACAGCCTGGACGCCGGAGCCACGGCCGTCAGCGTGGAGATCCGCGACGGCGGCCTCTCGCTCATCCGCGTCTCCGACGACGGCTGCGGGATGTCCCGCGCCGACGCGCCCCGTGCTCTGGAGCGGTTCGCCACCAGCAAGATCCGCACGCTGGATGACCTGGAGGGTATCAGCACGCTGGGCTTCCGCGGTGAGGCCCTCTCCTCCATCGCCGCCGTCGCCCGGCTGGAGATCCTCACCCGCACCCGGGATGAACTGGAGGGCACCCGCGTGCGGGCCGCCCCCCCTCTGTCCCCCCCACCGGGGGGGAGGGAAGAGGGAGTTTCTCCTCCACCGGGGGGGAGGGAAGAGGGAGTTTCCCCCCCACCGGGGGGGAGGGAAGGGGGGGCTTCCCCGCTCGCGGGAGGGAGGAACGGGGAGCCGGCCGCCAGCCCCGTCGGCACCAGCGTCACCGTGCGCGACCTCTTCTACAACACCCCCGCCCGCCGCAAGTTCCTCAAATCCCCGATGCGGGAGGGGGAACTGGTGCGCCAGACGGTGGTCCGCTACTCGCTGGCCTGCCCCGCCGTCGCCTTCCGCCTGGTCGTCAACGGGCGGGAGACCTACGTGGCGCCGCCGGCCACTCCCCTGGAGCGGATCGGCATCGCGCTAGGGCGGGAGGTGGCCGCCGAGATGGTGGAGGTGGCATGGGAGGCGGCCGACCTGCGCATCCGGGGCTACGTCAGCCGGCCCACCATCGGGCGGCGGGACCGGCGAGGACAGTCCTTCTTCGTCAACGGACGGCCCGTTCGCTCGGGTCTCCTGGCGGTGATGCTGGAGCGGCCTTACGCCGGGCGGCTGCCACCGGAGCGCCGTCCCCTGGCGGTGCTCCACATCCGGCTGGATCCCCGCCTGGTGGACGTCAACGTTCATCCACGCAAGGCGGAGGTGCGGCTGAGCCAGGAGCGGTCGGTCTACGGGGCGGTGACCCGGGCGGTGGGGGCGGCGCTGATTCCCTACCCCCGCCAGGAAGGGCCTTTCCCCGCGCTGGACTGGCCCTTCGCCGGGGTGGCAGTCGAGCCGGGTGCGGTGCAGGAGGGCCGGGCCGAGTACGTCGCCGGGGGGTTGGAGCCGCTGGGACAACTTCAGAATGCCTATATCGTGGCCCGCAGCCGGGAGGGGCTGGTCGTCGTGGACCAGCACGCCGCTCACGAGCAGGTGCTCTTCGAGCGGCTACTGGGTGGGGAGGGCAGCCGGCCGCTGAGCCCGCCAGTGCGGATCGAACTGACCGCCCGCGAGGCGGAGTTGCTAGAGCCCTATCTGAGAGCGCTGGCCGACCTGGGGATGGAGGTGGAGCCTTTCGGGGGGCACGCCTTCCTGGTGCGGAGTCTACCGGCCTCGCTGGCAGAGGAAGGCCCCTCTCTCCTCTCCCGCGCTCCCTCCCCCAAAGTTGGGGGAGGGTCGGGGTGGGGGCTGGAGAGGAGAGGGGGGTTGGGGGGTGAGGTGAGGGCACGGGTGCTGCTGGACGCGCTGCTGGAGGAGTTGCCGGGCTGCCGGAGGCTGACCCCCGAGGCGGTGCGGGAGCGGCTGGCGACCAAGGCCGCGTGCACGGCGGCGATCAAGGCAGGCGATCTCCTGACAACCGAGCAGATGCGGGCACTCCTGGACGACCTGGCGGCCGCCTGGTCGCCCGCCACCTGTCCCCACGGCCGCCCTGCCTTCATACTATTGACCATCGAGGAACTGGAGCGGCGGTTTATGCGGCGATAGCCCGGGGACAGAAACCTGGTCGGAGTTCTGATCCTCCCGGCCAAACCCCTCCTTGTCACCGAGGGGAAAACGGTATCTTTTCAATAAACCGGGGTAGGGGCAGGTCTTGTACCTGCCCAAGAGGGCGACCACGAGGGTTCGCCCCTACATATTGAGATGATACGGAAAACGGATATAATCGCAATATCTTCAAAAAAAGAGGAAACCCATGGACTTTCATAACCAACACGCCATCATCACCGGTGGCTCCAGCGGCATCGGGCGGGCCACGGCCCGCCTGCTGACCCGGCGCGGAGCCCACGTATCCATCATCGCCCGCCGCCAGGAGTTGCTAGACGAGACACTGGCGGAACTGGAACCCCTGCGAGAGAATCCGGCCCAGCGGTTCCGGGCCTACTCCGCCGACGTGACGGACTGGGAGCAGGCACAGGAGGCCATCGCCAGCCTCACGGCCGACGGCCACCCGCCCGACGTCCTGGTCAACGCTGCTGGTTTCGCCCACCCGGGCTATTTCGAGGAGTTGCCCCTGGAGATTTTCCGCAACACTATGGATGTGGACTTCTTCGGCACGCTGCACCCCATCAAGGCTGCCCTGCCAATGATGATGGAGCGACGCCGCGGCCACATTGTCAACTTCTCATCGGGGGCCGGGTTCCTGGGAGTGTTCGGCTACACTGCCTACAGCGCAGCCAAGTTCGCTGTGCGGGGCTTCTCAGATGTACTGCGCCAGGAAATGAAGCCCTACTCCATTCACGTCTCCGTCATCTTCCCCCCCGACACCGACACGCCGCAACTTCACTACGAGAATCAGTTCAAGCCTCTGGAAACTCGCCGCATCGCCGGGGCGGCCAAGGCGCTGACGGCCGATCAGGTCGCCCAGGCCCTGGTGCGCGGCATCGAGCGGCGGCAGGTATACATCTTGCCCAGCCTGGACATGCGGCTTTACTTCCTACTCGCCAACGGCTTCAGCGGTCTCACTCGCTGGATTCCTGACCGGATTGTTGCCAAGGTACGTCGGGAGCAGGAGGCAAAAAGAACAGTGAACAATGAACAATGAACCAATGAATCAATGAATCAATGAAACAATGAACAATGAACAAGTAGGGAGGGTATCAGATGAAGTTTGGCAGTATGGAGTACCTGGAGGAGGTCAAGCGGCGCAGCAATGCCGACGAGGAGTACCAACGCCTGGCCAAGGACGAAAGCGACTCCTACCTGATGGTCATCAAGGCGGAGCCCGACAAAGGCATCCCGGAGACACTGACCATCGGCTACGCCGCCGACCACGGCACCATCACCGAGATCTGGATCGGTGAGCGCAAGACCGATTTCATCCTGCAGGGGCTGTACGGCGTGTGGGTGCAGATTCTGACCGGCAAACTCGACGCCAACAAAGCGATGATGATGCGCAAGCTCAGAGTCAAGGGGAACCTGCTACAACTGCTCAAGACGGCCGACGCCACCATCCGCTGGCTGGAGGTGCTGCAGACCATCCCCACCGAGTTCGAGGGGGACTACGCAGGCCAGAATTTCGCCGGGACGGAGGGATGAGCGATGGTTGAAAGGAGGATAGACCTGAGCGGAAAGACCGCCATCATCACCGGCGGAGGCTCCGGCATCGGGGCTGGCATCGCGCGTATGTTCGGCGCGCTGGGCGCCAACCTGGTCATCGGCGATGTGGAGATGGAGACCGCCGAGGAGGTCTTCGTCGAGTTGGAGCAGGCTGGCTACCCGGTGCTGCTGGTCCAGGTGGACGTGCAGGACGCCGGGCAGGTAGACGCGCTGGTCGAGCAGGCCGTCGCACGCTTCGGCGGAGTGGACATCCTGGTCAATTCGGCCGGCGTGGGCACTTTGTCGTCCGTCGTGGACATGCTGGAGGAGGAGTGGGATTGGGTGCTGGGTGTCAATCTCAAAGGCACCTTTCTTTGCACCCGCGCCGTCGCCCGCTGGTGGCTTCAGAACGGCCGGCGGGGCAAGATCATCAACCTCTCCTCCATCAACGAGGCTGTTCCGCTGGCCGGCGAGGCTCACTACTGCGCCTCCAAAGGGGGCGTGATGATGTTCACCCGCTCGGCGGCGCTGGAACTGGCACCCCACGGCATCCACGTCAACGCCATCGCCCCGGGCATGATCGAGACCCCGATGACCGAGGAGGTGACAATCATCCCCGAACTCCACGCCGCCCACCTGAAGCAGGTTCCTTTCGGACGCTTCGGGAAGCCGGAGGACGTGGCAAAGGTGGCTGCCCTCCTGGCCTCCCCCTGGTCGGACTGGATCACCGGCGCCAGCATCCCCGTGGATGGAGGGATGCACCTGATCGGCGAGGAAAGTTACATCTGGGCCATTGAGCGGGCCATGGGACACCATGACTGCATCCCCCGGGTGCCCATGTGCTGGCCGCCCGGTGCGCTGGAGGAAGGAAGCGAGGAGGAAACAGGATGAAACGCCCCACAGGCCTCACCGTCACCGCCGTGCTGATGCTGTTGACCGCCGTCGGCACCATCCTTTTCTGGGCCACCTTCTTCGCCGACCTGGAGGCCCAGCGCAATGGAATCCTGGCATCCCGGTGCGACGCCTGGTTTGCCTGGGAGATGTCCTTCCCCCTGGCCGATCTCTGGGTGGCCCTGACTGCCATCCTGGGGGCGGTGGGGTTGTGGCGCATGCGACCGGCCGGACTGCTGTTCGGACTGGTGAGCGGAGGCGCGATGGTGTTCCTGGGACTGATGGACGTCCTGTTTTTCCTGGAGAACGGCCTCTACCTACCCCTAACCGGTGAGGTAGCGGTAGAACTGTTCATCCACGTCTGGACGGTGGCCTTCGGTCTCTCCGCCATCACCTGCATGTGGAACCATCGTGCGCCGCTGTGCCGCTAAGCCGTCGGATGAATTGGGTATGTAGGGGCGAACCCTCGTGGTCGCCCTCTTGGGCAGGTACAAGACCTGCCCCTACCCCGGTTTATTGAAAAGATACGTTTAGACGTCGCTACCGTACCTCAACCTCAGTGATGATGAGCGCGTTGTCCGGCTGTGGCTGGCCGTCTATGCGCACCTCCAACCGTTCGCCGGTGGAAGGGAGGTATAATCCTACCCCGATCTGGCACACGCCCGTATCCGCGTCAGGCTCAATCACAATCAAATGCGGATCAGTCACGACTTCGCCGGGTAACCAGCTCGAGGTTGGGAACGCACCGTTCCCCGGTGGGCTGTCGTGCTGTCCAGGTAGGCCCCCTGGAATGGTAGGATGGTACAGATGTACAAACACCTTATAGTCTTCGCCGACCGTGGAAAGTGCCTGCCAATATAAAACGACTTCTATTTGCCCCCCCGGCCTGGGATCAATCTGCTTGAGGTCAAAGCCCAATAAGCGGATGCTAGGCCCAAAGTTGGCGGCCAGAGGATATTCTGGTGTGGGTAACTCAAAGTTGCGGGGCCGGCCAGCGACGGACACCGGTCCCAGGAAAAGGGGAGAACCGATTTCCTGTCGCCCGGCGGCCTCCAACAGCAGCAGGTAGACGTCAAACTCACCGCTGAGGTCAGGCGGGATTCGTACCCTGTAAAACGTGCGCACAGGTTCACCGCTTACCCACCGGCTGGTCGGGTGGAGGTCGGAGCCCAATGGCTCCTCAAGCGACGCAGCGACGCCACCGCCAGCGCGGTCGCGTAGTTCCAGGCGCACGACGTAATCGTTGCCTGGTGAGCGCATCGCCTGCCACTGCAGGTCGGCATCCAAGGTACTGCCCGGCGAGAGTTCAGTCGGCACCTGGTAGCCGACAGGGGCCGGCACCTGGTAGCCGACAAGAGCCAGTTCCTGGTTAAAGGTTGGTGTGTCAGCATCCCACTGAGGATCCACACTGGCATTCCCCACGACCTCAACCGGACCGGCGAGAAGCGGGACACCGGCGTGATTCTCGTCGGCAAAACTGACCTCGCCGACGCCGGTGTGCATGCCTATGTGAAAGTACGTCGTCTGCGGCAGCAGATCGGCTGGTACGGGCACCATATAACGTTGAGCCACCACGTCCCCGATGGTCCAATCCCACAAGGGATAGGCCATATAATGCGCTTCCTCTTCCCAGCACCGACCCGCGGCTTCATCTTGCAAGCAGACAAGGCTAAACGGTAGATCGGACCTGTCATATTCAACGCCTGAGGGCACGCGCCAATAAACTACGACAGGTACCTCGGTCTGGCGTTGAACCCGCGCCGGCGCGTCGTAGCCCAGAATCTCTCGGTCGTGGGCAAAACGACCGCCCAACGTATGGGCAGGCTGCCAGGGCACTTGGGACAACGATTCTCCAGGGATCCGATAGACCCACATAAGAGGCTGGCCAGCACCGTCGTTTTCGTGGAAAATCAAATAGTCACTCAAAACAGCCACGGCGTCGGGATTGGGGGGAGACGTCTGGGTAAAGATAAGCAACACGTCCTGACCGGCCCAGCCAGACGGCCATACTGTGGCCATATTGCCATCGAACCAACGCACTGGGCCGGAGTAGGTGGACTGGAGGTTTAACAACATCCGGCTTAGATCGCTAGGAAAGTTACTGGAGACCCAGACCGGCGTATCGGCAGGGGTATACTTATTCAAGTAACGGGCGGCGGTGGCCAGATCGGCCTCATAGATATGATTAACGTAAGGATCGCGAGGCCACTCGTTGAAATAATCGTGCCACGTATCAGCGCTGATGAAGACCAGGCCAACGAAAAACGTAACGGGTAATGCGTAATGCGTGATGCGTGATGCGTGACGCGTGACGCGCGATGCATAACGCGATATCCGTTCACACGTAAAGTCAGCGCCGATGGCCGGTAGCAAGTAGATGGGCGTCAACGCGCCGGTCGCGCGCAGGAACGAGGGCGTTCCAATGCTGAGTATAGTCGGGGTGAGCATAATCAGCAACCAGATTATCAACAACGAGTAAGCCGGTCGCCGCAGCCGGAACAAGGAAACGACCAGGCCGAGGTAGAACAACACGCCTGTCACCTTGTCAAAGACTGGACGCCCAGAGAGATTGTAACGCCACTCCCAGTCGCCGGCTTGCGTGAACATGCCCAGTGCAGCCTTCACAGAATGCCACATAGGATCGGGGTTGCCTGCCCGAAGCTGGTTCAGTTCGAAGTTAAGTTCATTCACCCGCTGGTTGAATATGTCGGAATGTTGTAGCGCATAAAGACCGAGCGGGAGTACAACCAGGCCGGCGACCAGCCCCCCGAGCCCAATAATGGCTGCCAACCGTTTCCCATTGGTGCGCAGCAAACGCCAGCCACTGGCAGGTGTGGAAACCTGCCCTACGATCAAGGTCAGCGACAGCCAGAGGACCACAACAACCGGAAAGACGCGGCCAGCCGTGTACGTGTAAAGGCCCAATCCCGTAAACAAGCCAGCCACGACGGCCCAGCGGCTACTGCGATCATCCAGAGCGCGCCAGAGAGCATAAACCGCGACGACCTGACAGGCCGGCAGAACGCCCGCCCGCAGCGCGACGCGGTTGAGGAAAACCGGCCATAAGGAGACAGATGTCAACGCCGTCGCCAGAATAGCGACGCGGAAGTTGAATAACCGGCGGGCGAGCAACCAGGTAAACGCGAGGCCGACCATCCCACTTATGACCGACGCCAATCGCATAGCCCAGGTCCCCATCCCCAACAGGCGGGTTGTCAGGGCTATCAAGTAAATCAGCAGCGGTTCGCGGCCAAAGTTGGCCGCGAAATAGACTTCCAGGTTCCCTTCCTGCACCCGGAGCGCGTCCCACCCGTTGAACATCTCGTCGCCATCCAGCCCCGGCGGGACACGGTCGAGATTGTAGGTGCGAAAGAGCAGGGCAACCAGTAACACCAACACGACCAATGACCAATGACCAATGACCAATGACCAAGGGCTAATTGGGGATTTGGGTTTTGGTTTTTGGGTTATGCTCACTGTTACCGCAATGCCTTTATACGGCAGGGATCAAGGCACAAACACCAATTCTGGGCGATTATACCCCCTTTGCGGGCACGCGTCAATAAGTGTTGATGCGGTATTTCGAGGCCAATCACTGTGGTGGGATAACTTGTTTGAGAAGAGGGCCCACCCCACAGGGAGTAGGCCCTCGTTGCCTCGTTGGGTCAATCGCTCGTTGTTAAGGCCGGACCGTCGCGTCGGCGGGCATCCCCGGTTTGAGGGCCCGGTCGGGGTTAGGGACGTGTACTTTGACGGCGAAGACCAGGTTGACGCGCTCCTCCTGCGTCTGCACGTTGCGTGGGGTGAACTCCGCCTCGCCTGCGATGCTCGCCACCTGCCCCTTGAACACGCGCTCCGGGAAGGAGTCCACCCGCACCTCCACCTCCTGGCCCAGCCGCACCTGCCCGATGTGGTTCTCAGGGATGTAAATCACCAGCGTCATTTCGTCCAGACTGGCGATAGTGAGCAGCGGCGCTCCCGCCGCGGCGGTCTCCCCGGTCTGACTGCTACGGCTGGTGACGATGCCTTCCATTGGGGCAGTCAGCGTGAGTTGGGCGATCTGAGCGTCAACCAGGCGCACTGCTGCCTCGGCCTGTCGCACCTGGGCCTTGGCCATCGCGATCTGTTCCTCGGTCGGGCCGGCCTTCAGCTCGTCCAACGCCGCCTGCGCGGTCTCCACCTGCGCCTCGGTGAGGCGGGATTGCATCTCCGCGCCGTGGAGTTGGGCCTCGAGGGTAAGAGGATTAGCGCGCATAGACCAGAGGACATTGAGGTACTTCTGAGCCCCTTCCAGTTTGGCCTGGGCCTGCACCTGCGCCGCCTGGGCTGCCTGCAACTGGAGGTCCCAGATGCGCTTCACGTCTCCCCCCTGCTCGGCGTAGACGTTATGCTTGATTTCCGTCTCCGCCAGGTTGGCCTTCGCCATCTCGACGTTCTGTTCAGCCAGGTGCACCTGGGTACGGGCAGCGTCAATCTCGGCATTGAGCGACAGGGGTGTGCTGATCGCGTCCCGGGCGTCGATCACGGCCTGATCTGCCCCTTCCTGTTGGGCCTCCACCTGGGCAAGTGCAGCCTCAGCGGCGGCGATTTCCTCGGGGCGTGCGCCGGCCAGCACGCGGGCCAGGTTAGCGTGGGCGGCTGCCAGCCCGGCCTCGGCCTCTAACCGCTGACTCTGGAGCACTGCATCATCCAGGCGCACCAGGACATCGCCAGCCCGCACGTCGTCTCCGCGATCCACCAGCATCTCGGCAATGCGGCCCGACGTCTCCGGCGCGACTACAACCTCCTCGCCTTCGATGAAGCCCGAGGCAATGATGGGACCGTCAGCCACGTTGTTCCCGCACCCGGTCAGCAGAACCAAATGACCAATGACAAATAACCAAATGACCAAATGACAAATACTGAACCTGAGACTTGAGATTTGAGCTCTGAGGCTTTGCAGACTGTGCATTTGTTCATTTTTCATTTTTAATTTTTCATTGTTCATTTCACTGCTCCTCGGTAATGATCACCGCGTCGGCGGGCAGACCTGGCTTGAGGGCATGATCGGCATTGGGGATGCACACGTCCACAGCGAAGACCATGTTCACGCGCTCCTCCTGCGTCTGCACGTTGCGCGGGGTAAACTCCGCCTCGTGAGCGATGGTCACCATTGTGCCTATGAACCGCCGCTCAGGGAAACTATCCACACGAACTTCCACCTGTTGGCCGATCTGTACCTGTCCTAGCCTATCCTCCGGCACGTATACGGTCAGGGTCACCTCGTCCAGATCGCCCAACGTGAGCAAGGTGGCCCCGGGCCCGGCCAGTTCCCCCTCGTGGATGCTGAGTTCCAGAACCAGCCCGCCGGCCGGTGCGGCGATGGTCAGTTTGTCGCGTAATACCATCAGGACGTCAAGTGCGGCTTGTGCCTGCTCCACTTGCGCCTCGACGACGGCGATCTCCTCCTCCGTGGCCCCCGCTCGCAACGCATCAAGTTGGGCCTGGGCCATCTTTACGGCGGCCTCGGCAGCCCGGTATTGCGCTTCGGCGGCGTCCACCTGAGCGTTCAGTTCCTGGGGATTGTTCCGCATCGCGTAGAGGTCGTTCAGCGCCGCGCGCGCTCCATCCAGCCCGGCCTGGGCGCTGTTCACGCCGACCCACGCCTTCCAGTAAGCGTTGGGGATGAGGTGAAAGTCCAATTGGACCCCTGGCAAGTCGGGACGGAAAGGCGCGGGAATCTCCTTTAACTTCTCCTTCGCCGCATCCATTTTTTCCTTCGCGTCCCAGTAGTTGTTGTGAGCGATCTCGGCCGCATCTTTCAGCATGGTGGTCTGAGCCAGCCCGGCCTCGGCGGCGGCCACCTGTGCCCTCGCCTGGGCGATCTGAGCATCCAGCTCCTGAGGGTTATCGCGGATGGCGATGAGGTCCTGCCAGGACTGGTGGGCCCCATCGCGGGCCGCCTTGGCCTGCGCCAGCGCGGCCTCCGCCTGTCGAATCTGCTCCGGGCGGGCTCCTGCCTGCGCCTGGGCCAACCCCGCCTGGGCTACGTCCAGGGCTGCCTGGGTTACCTCAATCTGGGCTTCCAGCAACGTCCCGTCCAGCCGCACCAGCACCTGCCCGGCCTCGGTCTCGTCTCCCTCGTCCACCAACAACTCGACCACGCGCCCTCCCATCTCCGGCGCGACGGCAACCTCCTCCGCCTCGATGAACCCAGAGGCCGTCAGGCCACTGGCCTCGTGGCTCGGTCGGAGACCGGCCCCAGCGGGAAGTTGTACCAGCACCTGCTGCCAGACATCCGGGTTCGTGGCGAAGTAGATTCCTGCCGCGGCCACCACGATGACGACCACGGCGACGATGATGATCGGAACGATCCGCTTTCGTTTCATATTCTTGCTCCCGTGTTGCGATAATCCTGTGCCACTGGCTACCGTTGTGCCAGTTGTAGTACAAGTCATCAATCCGTTAATCCTGCCGCTCCGTGTTCTGTGTTACTCCGCACGTTGGCGATGAAAACATCCTCCAATGACGGGGCGATGACATCCATTGCCCGCACCTGCACACCGGCCTCAGCCAGTGCCTGCTCGATGTGGGGCTCGTGCTCCGCAATCCCTTCGGCCACTACGTGAATCAACGCGCCATACAGCGCCACCTCCTCGAAACCCCCCTCAATCCCCCCCACGAGGGGGGAAGCAAGTTGCCGCAGGACGCTGATGGCGACGTCTGGCTGATCACAGTCAATCTCCAATACCTGCCCCTGCATTTCGTGCAGTTTGATCTCCTCCGGCGAGCCCTGGGTGATGATGCGCCCGTTGTGAATGAGCGCCAGATCCTGGCAGTGCTCGGCCTCGTCCATGTAATGAGTCGTGACGAGAATGGTCGTCCCATCCTCGGCTAACTGGTAGAGCAGATCCCAGAAGGCCCGCCGCGAGATGGGGTCCACCCCGGCGGTCGGCTCGTCCAGGAAGAGCATCTCCGGCTCATGGAGGATCGCTGCGCCCAGGGCCAGCCGCTGCTTCCAGCCGCCGGAGAGGTTGCGCGTCAGTTCCCGCTCCCGCCCCCGGAGCCCTGCCATCCCGATGGCGAACTGCTTGCGCTGGCGCAGCCGCTCGCCGCGCACGCCGTAGGTGCGCCCGTAGAAGTCGAGGTTCTCGCTCACGGTCAGGTCCCGGTAGAGGCTGAAACGTTGGGACATGTAGCCGATGTGCTTGCGGATCTCCTCCGCCTGGCGCACGATGTCATACCCCAGCACGGAGGCTTGGCCCGCTGTGGGCCGCAAAAGACCCAGGAGCATGCGGATGGTCGTCGTCTTGCCCGCGCCATTGGGTCCCAGGAAACCAAAGATTTGTCCGCGCCGGATGTTGAACGTGACCCCATCCACGGCGGTGAAATCGCCGAACTTTTTGGTCAATTCTGTTACTTCGACAGCATACGGACTGGACAAAGGCAGCCTCCAAGTTTATAATAGAGTTGCATCAGCAGAATGGATGGAGGAACTCGAAATGGGCGTGCCAACTGTTGAACCGGTGTCGCAACGATATTGGGATGATATGCGCTGGGCCCGCGAGCACAGCACCGAACTCCACGAACGCTTCGGGGAGGATAGCCCCCACGGTGAGAGCATCTGGATTGCCATCTACAATAAAGAGGTGGTTGGATGGGGACCTGACATGGTAGAAGCAGAGAGGATGGCTGTTGAAAAGACTGGCGTGGGTACCAGAGAGATTTTCGTAAAATTTATTGAGAGAGGGACGCCAATCTATGGCCAACTTACACTTTGACATAGGGTGGAGGGAAAGATGAGTGCGCAGACTGTCGTGCGAGAACCGCAGCGCTACTGGGATGACGTGGAGTGGATGCGCCAAAATGCTACCGAACTTTATCGCAAGTACGGGATAGATGACGCCATTATCTGGTTGGCCATCTTTAACAAACAAGTGCTGGCTCATGGCCGTGACCTCGGAGAAGTCGAAAGAATTGCCGTGCAAAAGTCAAGGAAGCCGGCCGACGAGATTTTCACTGATTGCCTCGTGGGGGTATCAATCATTCTATGATCAATCTGCATTTTACCACGCACAGAATCGTGAGTGCCCGGTATAGCAATGTGCCCATCACGGTCATTCGCCTGAAGGGGTGGATGAAACTTTTGCGGACAGATGACATGTTTGGTGAGGCCCGACACGCCATCATTGACACGGGTGCTTTCGTCTCTATCGTCCCGCTACACATCTGGCAGGGTTTGGCTGTTAGCATCAGTGCCGATAGTGTCACCTTCGGTGGTATCAATCCGCATCCTGAATGCCAGGTTTCGGCCGTGTTAGGCCAGGTCACCGGTATTCTCGTGGATTGAGAGAGCCATCTTAGCCCAGAGTTTGTCTTCCCTGCTTTCCTTGCCAAAACCGATCAGGTACCCCTCGTCCTTGGCTTTGCCAATCTGCTCTCCAGGTTCAAAATCTGCTTCGATTACGAAAACAAACAAGCCTTCGCCCTCCCCACCGGCGCCGGCTAACCTGCCTCCGTCCGCTTACGTATCAGTGAGATGAACGCCTCCTCCATCCGCGGGCGGGTCTGGCGCAGCCCCCGCACGACGATCCCCGCACCACTCAACGTGTCTTGGATGATCGGTGCGCATCGTGCAGCACCATCTACGAACACGTGCAGCAGATCGCCGTAAGTCTGCACCTCCAGCACACCGGGAAGGTTCTCGATGACCCGGCTCGCCTCCCGCAGCCGGTCGGGTCGCAGTTCCAGCAACTCCCCCTCCACCAGCCCCTTGATCCGCTCCGGCGTGTCGCAGACGACGATGTTCCCCTCGAACATCAGCCCCGCCCGTGAGCACCGCTCCGCCTCGTCCATATACGGGGTGCTGACGAAAAGGGTCACCCCCTGCAAGTGAAGTTCGGTCAGGATGTCCCAGAACTCGCGCCGCGAGACCGGGTCCACGCCGGTGGTCGGCTCGTCCAGGAAGATAACCTCAGGCTGGTGAATCAGCGTGCAGGCCAGGGCCAGTTTCTTCTGCATGCCGCCCGACAGATGGGCCGCGCGCCGCTTTTGAAACTCGGTCAAGCGGGCGAACTTTAGCAAACGGGCGATGCGCTCCTCCCGCTCCTGCCGTCCGACCTGGAAAATGTCGGCAAAGAAGGTCAAATTCTCCAGCACCGTCAGATCGCCGTAGAGCGAGAACTGCTGTGCCATGTAGCCGATGCGTTTCTTGATCTCCTCCGCCTCCTTCACCGTGTCGAACCCGGCGACCTGGGCGTGGCCCTCGCTGGGATCCATAATCGCGCACAACATACGGATCGTCGTCGTCTTGCCCGCCCCATCCGGCCCCAGCAGCCCGAAAATCTCGCCGCGCCGGATGCTCAAGTCGAGCCCGTCTACGGCAGCAACTTTCTTGAACCGCTTTACCAGGTTATGCGTTTCTATGACGCATTGTTGTTCATTGTTCATTGCTCATTGTTCATTGCCATCATTCCAACCGCTTGCGGAACCGTGTCGCCGCAAAGGCCATGATCACCGCACCGAAAACAGCCAAAGCCACCACCTGCTCCGCCAGCACCTTCAGCCCCACCCCTTTGAGCATGATACCCCGGATGACGTCCAGCATATACCGCAACGGAATCAGGTAACTGATCGCCCGCAGGAAGTCCGGCATAGCCTCGATGGGGAAGAAGAAGCCGGCCAGGAAGATGGAGGGCAGCAGCATCATCCACACCATCAACATCGCCTCTTGCTGGGTATTGGTCACGCTGGAGACAAAGATGCCGACACCCAGCGAGGTCATCAGGGAAAGCGCCGCCAGAAGCAGCAACAGGGAGAGGCTACCATGGATAGGCACGCCGAACCAGAACACACCCAGGGCCAACACTTCCAACACATCGAAGAAGGCGACGAACACGTAGGGAATCACCTTCCCCACGATCAGTTCGATGGGGCGAATGGGGGTCACCATCAGTTGCTCAATCGTGCCCTGCTCTCGCTCGCGCACGATAGCCAGCGAGGTCAGCATGACGGTGAGCGTGAAGAGTACCATCGCAATCAGTCCCGGTATCATAAAATTGACGCTTTTCATCGCCGGGTTGTACCAGACGCGGGGATGGACCTCCAGGGCGGTCATCTCTTCCAGCGAGACCCCCAGTCGTTGCTTGATGAGCTGCATGCTTTGCGCCTGCTCCACTTGCTGAGAGGCGGCGTAGACAGTGTTAGCCACGTTGGGATCGGAGCCGTCAATAACGAAGGCCACGTCCGCCTTCCGCCCGGCGGCCACGTCCGCCCCGTAGCCGGCCGGGATGATCAGCCCGGCTCGTACCTGCCCGCCGTCCACCAGCCGTGCCAGCGCCTCCTCGTCCTCCACGTAGCCGACGATGTCGAAGTAGTTGGAGGCGCGGTAGGCTTCGACCAGTTCCCGGCTCCGGGGTGTGTGATCCCCGTCCAGCACCGCCGTGCGCAGATGCTCCACATCGGTGGTGGCGGCGTATCCCAGGAGAACGAGTTGTACGATTGGGATCAGGAACATCACTGCCAGCGTGCGCCGGTCGCGCACGATGTGCAACAACTCTTTGCGGGCGATGGTGAGCGTGCGTCCGATCATTTCTCCGCCTCCCCCGGCCTCAGGCCGTCGAAAACGAGCGTTGTCAGTACCTCCGGCACATCATCCCACCCCGATTGGAGCGGCTCATCGCCCAGGATGCACAAGACGAGCATGCCGACGAACACACCCTGTATCGCGCGCACCGTCAGCGGCACATTGACCGGTCGTATGTGTCCCGACTCGATCCGCGCCTGCACGTACTGTTCCAGCATCGTCGCGATGCGCAACACGTACTGCTGGTAGAAACTCTCGCGCAGTTCCGGGTTCGCCAACACCTCCGGCAGGATGGCCTGAAGCATCTCCTGGCCTTGCTGGATGCGGGTCGCGCGGTAGCGAAAGGTAGCGACGAAGAAATCGCGGACATCGCCTTGCAGCGCCTCCATCAGTTCCTCGTCCAGGGAGTCCAACTCGGCCAGGCGGGTCATGATGCCGATCAGCAAGTCAGACTTGTTGGTAAAATAGTTGTAGATGGTGCCCTCGGCTATGCCAGCTGTCCTGGCGATCTCCCTGGTGCTGGCGCGGTGAAACCCCTTCTCGGCGAACACAGCGGTGGCGGCATCGAGAATCTGATTGCACCGCGCTTCGATCAGTTGTTGTCGTATCGGGTCTTGAGCAGACATCCGGCCCTCCTTTTGATTGAGTTCCCACTCATTTATGTGAGTGGTCACTCAGTCACATTGTACACCGGGGAGGGAGGCTTGTCAAGAGAATGTGAAATTTTTAAGGTGCAATGCGTGGTGGGGCAACTCGTCCTACTGCGTGACCGATGAAATAAAGACGTCCTCCAGCGTCGGGGCGATCCATTCGATGGTATGCACCCTAACCCCAGCTTCTTCCAGCAGCGCCCTGACCGGTTGCTTGAACGCTTCCGCATCGGGCACGACGGCGTGGATCTGCGCGCCGTAGAAGGCAACTTCGTCACGCGGCAATCGACCGCTCTCCTGGGCACTCTTCAGCACGCGCATCGCCCGCTCTGGGTCGAGCGTGTTGATCTCCAAAACCTGCCCGCGCATCTCGGTCTCTTTGAGTTGGCCGGGAGTATCTAGCGCCACCAGCCGCCCCTGGCTGATAAAGCCGACCCGCTGGCATAGTTCGGCCTCGTCCATATAGTGGGTGGTGACCAGAACGGTCACGTCCTTCTTGGCCATAGCATAGATCAACCCCCAAAAATCGCGCCGGCTGATGGGGTCCACCCCGGCGGTAGGCTCGTCCAGGAAGACGACTTTGGGCTTGTGGACGATGGCGCAGCCCAGGGCCAACCGTTGCTTCCAGCCGCCGGAGAGATTGGCGGTTAATTCGTTCTCGCGCCCTTGCAGCCCGGCCATCTCAATGATCTCGGCCTGGCGCTGTTGCAACTCGTCTCGTCGCAGCCCGTAGGCCTGACCATAAAAGCGGATGTTTTCGCGGGCGGTGAGATCGTTGTACAGCGTGAAGAGTTGCGACATGTAGCCGACGTGGGCCTGCATCGCTTTGGTCTCGGTGCTCGGATTGTATCCCAGCACGCGAGCGCTGCCCTCCGTGATCTTGAGCAAGCCCAGCAACAAACGGATCGTCGTCGTCTTGCCCGCGCCGTTGGGGCCCAGCCAGCCGTAGACCTCGCCCTGTTTCACGCGGAAACTGACGTGATCCACGGCGACAAAGTCGCCGAAACGTTTGGTCAGGTTCTCAACCTCGATGGTATAATTGTTCATGGTTGCAGATCTCCTATCACGTTTCGCGGTAGGGGCGACTCGGCGAGTCGCCCCTACCCGGTCGCCCCTACTCGTTGCCTGCGGATGAGGGAGATGAAAGCTTCTTCCATCCGAGGCTCAATCTCGCGCATCCCTTCGCAGGTGACCCCCTGGGCGGATAGCGCGGTTTCGATCTCTCGCTTGCGTCTTTCTACGTCATCCACAAAGACGTGAAGCATCGCGCCGTAGGTTTGTACTTCCAACACCCCCTCCAATTCGGGAACAAGCTGCCAGGCGGGCACAAAGTTCGCGGGGGTGAACTCGAGCAGGCGGCCCGGCACCATACGTTTGATCGTCTCCGGCGAATCGTGAGCGACGAGTTGGCCCTGGTACATCAACCCCACCCAGTTGCAGCGCTCCGCTTCGTCCATATAGGGGGTGCAGACAAAGATCGTCGTCCCTTTTTCCGTGCGCAGGTCGCCCAGCATGTTCCAGAACTCGCGCCGGCTGACCGGGTCCACGCCCAGAGTAGGCTCGTCCAGCATCACCACTTGAGGCTCGTGGATCAGGCTGCACGCCAGCGCCAGTTTTTTCTTCATCCCCCCGGAGAGTTGGTCTCCCCGCCGGTTGGTAAAATCGCTCAGGCCGGCGAACTCTAGCAGTTCCGGGATGCGCTTCCGCTGTTCCTCCCGGCTGGCTCCCTGGACGTTGGCGAAGAAGCGCATGTTCTCAATCACCGTCAGATCGCCAGGGAGGGCGAATTGCTGGGCGATGTAGCCCACGCGCTCGCGGATGTCGTAGGTATCGCGCATAGAGTCGTAGCCCAGGATGCGGCTCTCGCCGGCGGTGCGCTTGAGCAGCCCCAGGATGACGCGCGTCGTCGTTGTTTTTCCCGCCCCGTCCGGCCCGATGAGGCCGTAGGTCTCGCCGCGCCGCACTTGCAGCGTCACGCCGTCCACAGCCGTCACCGCGCCGCGCCTGGTCTTGAACCGTTTCACCAAATCTTGGGTAAAGATGGTCACCTCGCCACTCATCAACTACTCCCTAATCCAGCCTCTTTTTGAACGTCACCGCCGCGAACCCCATCACCGCGACTCCGTAGACGAGGAGGGCCAACACGTCGCTCCACATAAAGGATAGCCCGACCCCCTTGGTGATGATCCCGCGAGCGATGCGGATGAAATAGGTCGCCGGGATGAGATTGCCGACAGCCTGTACCAGCGGCGGCATCGTCGTCCGTGGATAAAAGAGGCCGGTCAGCATCGTCGTCAGCAGTACCAGCACGGTCGTCAACTGCTGGGCTTGCTTTTGCGTTTGCGCCACAGTCGAGATCAAGAGTCCCAGCCCCAACCCGGAGACGATGAACAACAAGGAGAGCCAGGCAAAGAGCCAGGGGCTTCCCTGGAAGGGCACGTCGAACCAAAAGACCCCTGTCAGAACCAGGATCAGCGTGTCAACGACGGTGATAAAGATATTGGGCACCACTTTGCTGATCATGAGTTCTATTGGGCGGACGGGCGTGACCAGGAGTTGTTCCAGGGTGCCCAACTCGCGCTCGCGCACCACGGACATGGCTACCTGGGCGATGGTCAGGATTTGCAACAGTATCGCCGCTATTCCCGGCACCATAAAGATCATGCCGTCCATGTCGGGGTTGTAGAGAACGCGGATTGAGGTGTAGATGGGGAGCGATCCCAGGCCAATGGCTCCCATTCCCATCTGGTTTGCCTTTTCCATCAGCAACTCCACCGACTGGGACTGGGCGATAGCGCTCGCCGCGCTGTAGCCCGTCTGGACGGTGAGGGTATCGGAGCCGTCAAAGATGATCATAACTTGGCCGCTGCCCCGTTCGACCTGCGCCGCGAAATCGGGAGGGATCACGAGGCCAGCTTTGACCTGTTCCGCGTCAATTGCCCGAACGACCGCATCCTCGTCCTCCACGTACATTTTCACGTCAAAGTACCCCGAGATTTCCAGTGCCTCGATGAAAGCCCGGCTCCGAATATCCTTGCTCATATCCGCGACTGCGGTGGGCATGTGATCTACCAACAGGTTCACGGCGTAGGCAAAAAAGAACATCAGGACGATGGGCATGAGCAGGATAATCATCAGCGTGCGCCAATCCCGCAGGATCTGGATTATCTCTTTCTGTGTAAAGGCAAGGGTGCGTTTCAGCGACTTGGGCATATTATTTCTTCCTTCTAGCAGTCTGTCGGAGAGAACACGTTTTGCTGAGAAAAGCCCCACTCGACTACGATTTTGAGCCGGAATTCAGGTCTCGCGCCCCACTTTTACCGCAAAAAGTGGTGAATTTAGGGGCAGCATTTTTCACTCCGACAGGCTGCTAGCAGTTTGTCGGAGAGACATTCAGGAGTCTAGGCTTCAGCCGGTTTTGCCGGAAATTGCTGCCTTTTCCCCGGCTAAAGCCTCGACTCCAGCCCCTCGGGGGTTCTCTCCGACAGGCTGCTAGTCCAGCCCTTGCTTGAACGCGCGAGTGGCAAAGACCATGATCACGATACTGTAGACGAGCATCGCGACGACCTGCTCCCACAAAAACTCGATGCCGATACCCTTGCTGACAATGCCTCGCGCGATGGGGATAAAATAAGTCAGCGGGAACAAATCTCCGGCGAGGCGGAGCGCAAGGTTCATCTTGTCACGGGGGAACATAAAGCCCGAAAGCACGATCCCCAGCATCATCACCGTCATGATTATTTGCTGGGCCTGATTCTGGTTCTTGGAGATGGTCGAGATCAAGATGCCCAGCCCCAACCCGGAGAAGACGTACATAAACGCCAGCCAGAAAAAGAGCCAGAAATTACCCTGAAAGGGCACGCCGAACATAAAAATGCCCATCGCCAGGATAGTCAGCAAATTGATCATGGCGATCAATATGTTGGGGACAATTTTGCCTATCATAAGCTCGCCGGGCCGGATGGGCGTTACCAGAATTTGCTCGATGGTACCCACCTCGCGCTCGCGCACCACAGCGGCGGCGGTCAGGGCGACGCTTTGCATTTGCAGAATCATCGCGCACATGCCGGGGATGACAAACCAGAGAACTTCCATGTTGGGGTTGTAGAGGATACGGATGAGCGCGTCGAGGGGCAAAAAGCTCTGCCCTTTTGCCAGCAGCCCCGAACGCGCCACCTTCTCCATTAACACATCGGTCGCGTGCATTTCGGCGATGATAGCGGCGGCGCTATAGGCCGATTGAGAGGTCATCAGGTCAGAGCCGTCTACCAGGAACAATGCCTGGGCGTCACCGCGCTCCACGCGGGCGGCAAAGTCGGGCGGAATCACGACACCGGCCCGGGCGCGCCCTTCGTCAATAGCTTGTGTCACCTCGGTCTGGCTGGGGGCGTAGGCGACGACGTCAAAGTAGCCGGAAGCCACCAGCGCGTTCACGTAGGATTGGCTGGCGCTATCGTGGCTCTGGTCGGCCACGATTGTGGGGATGTGGTCCACGTTCAGGTTGATGGCGTAGGCCAGGAGGAGCAACTGTATTATGGGCATGCTGAGTTGGATGAGCAGCGTGCGCCTATCTCGGAAGGTCTGGATAAACTCTTTTTGTATGACTGTCCAAATTCGTCGTAGCATAGTTTACCTCAGAATACGCCTACCGGGCGCGGATGCCGTCCAGGAGCAGGTCTACCATTGCCTCGGCCAAGGCGCGCCGCTTCTCCGGTGAAGGGAGCGGCGCTATCCCACGAATGGCCTGCACTATCAGACTCCCGAACATGCCCATCACCATCTGCGCCACCAACGCCGGGTCAACGAGGCGGAATACCCCGGCGGCGATGCACGCGGCGATGTACTTTTCCAGCAGTTGGTGGATTTGTTTGATCCGCTCGGCGATGGATTCCTCCAGGATGCTGTCATCCACCCATACCTCGCTGAACAGGGTGCGATTGAAGGGGAGTTGTGCTTCGGTGATGTCCAGTCCCTTTTCGATCATCTCGACCATCGCATCACGGTCTCCCAGCCCGCCCATTTCCAGCAGGGCGGCCACTATCGGCGTCTCTGTCTCGTTGACGATGGCCGAAAGTATCTCGCGCTTGTTGCCAAAGTAGAGATAGATCGTGCCCGGCGCGATGCCGGCGCGACCAGCGATCTCTTTCATCGTAGCCCGCTGGTAGCCCTTCTCGGCAAAGACGACGGCGGCGGCCTCCAGAATCTGTGTCCGGCGGGTCGCGGCGCTTTTTTCAGTTGCAGAGGACGGTGTGTCGTTCATGGATATTCTCCCTCCCGACTGAATGAACGTTCATTTAGGCGAGATTATACCCTATTGCCCCCCCGCTGTCAAGGAGTACTTTGGTACTATGAAGGTGCGACGCACTTGCACTGGCCTCAAAGTGCGTCGCGCCTATTTTTACCGGCTCTACGTGGAAACGCAGGGTACGTATGCTCAAAGGGGACGTGCCGTCCCCGTATGTGGGGTCGAGACAATGCACTACCTCCAGGTGTGGGACGCGGACGACACGTCCGCTTTGAGCACCCCACTAATCCGCGTAGAGCCTTTTTACCCTGACTTGTTCCGATGTCTGTAAGATGAGGAGGTAGCCGTCTTACTTTTGTATTGAATTGTTAATGTGCGTGACTTGCTCACTTATTACCGCATACAGGCGATGAACACGTCTTCCAACGATGGTTCAATGATCGCCATGTCGCCGGGTTCTATGCCGGCCCGGCGCAACTCGGCGGCGATGGCTTCCTCGTGCCGCTCCATCTCAGGGCCGGTGACGTGCACCAGGGGGCCGTACATAGCGACCTCGTTGAGCGGCAGTTTGCCGGACTCGCGGGCGGCGCGCAGCACCTTGACCGCCTGGGGTGTGTTGTCGGGCGCGATTTCCAGCACCTGCCCGCGCATCACGTCCCGCTTGATCTCCTCCGGCGAGCCGAGGGCGATCAATTTCCCCCGCTGGATAAAAGCCAGCCGGTGGCAGTGCTCGGCCTCGTCCATGTAGTGGGTGGTGACGAAAATGGTAATCTTCTCGGCAACCAGTTTGTAGAGCAGGTCCCAGAAGGCGCGCCGCGAGACGGGGTCAACGCCGGCGGTCGGTTCGTCGAGGAAGATCAACTCGGGCCGGTGGAGGATGGCGGCGCTGAGCGCCAATCGCTGCCGCCAGCCCCCGGAGAGGTCCTTGGTGTGCGTGTGTTCGCGGCCCTCCAGGTTGGTCATGCGGAGCGCTTCCTGGATGCGTTCTTCCAGCAGGTTGTTTTCCAGGCCATACGCCCGGCCGTAGAAGCGCAGGTTTTGGAGCACCGTCAGGTCGTTGTAGAGGCTGAAACGCTGCGACATGTAGCCGACACGGGGCCGGATCTCCTCTGGGTGTTCGGTCACCGGCACGCCCAGCACCTCCACCGTTCCGGCGGTCGGTTTCAACAAGCCGAGCATCATGCGGATGGTGGTGGTCTTGCCAGCACCATTCGGGCCCAGGAAGCCGAAGATCTCCCCCCGCCGGACTTCGAAATCAATCCCATCCACGGTGGTGAAATCGCCGAAGCGTTTGGTCAGGCCGCGAGCGATGATGGTGGAGTTGTTGTCTGTCTCCATACAACCTCCTGAGCTGTCTACACCTGGCACAATTTAGGCCAGGCCAATGCCACTGTGATTACATCTCGCTCAGTTGAGCAAGTAGATCACCAAGCATCAACTTCTTCTGCCCCCGATGAAGTTGATGTAGGGCATTTTTTCCCCCACCAGCTTTGACACCTGTGAAACCTGCAATCCATACACTCCTCCAGGAACTAGCATCCTTATAGGTACGCATCCATGCTTTACAAGTACAAAGCGTTATCAAATCTCCCTGGAAATTCGGAGCACTCCCGACTTGTACAAAACGCCCATGCCGGCTCTTGATTGTGCCAATGACGTAACAATAGACCTCTTGCTCAGAACCAACTTCCCGACACAGAGTGTCAAAAAGCTCCGCAAGTTTCAAGTTAGAGTTTTTAGCTAACCGTCTCTCCCTGGGAAAAGGTTGATAGATAGACAAATTCCTTGATGAACGCTTTGCTGCACATTTCATCGCTAAACCACTCCACGCAATTACGAAATACGCTCTCAGTCCAACGCCCGGCGCACGTAGCGCAGCGAGAACGTGCCGATCACCAGACCCAAGACAGCCAACGCCAGCACGTGCGGCCACAACACGTCCAGCCCGGCCCCCTTGAGCAAAATCCCCCGCAGGATGTCCAGCCAGTGATGGGCTGGAATCACGTTCGCCACGAGCTGCATGATCCGAGGCATAGATTCGACCGGGGCGGCGTAGCCGGTGAACATAAAATCAGCCATGCCGATCATCATGACCAGCAGGAATGCCTGGTGCTGCGTGCGCGACATGATCGAGATGACCATCCCCTTGCCCAACTCGACCAGCAGGTAGCCAAGGGCCAGGATCAGCAGCAAGGGTAACGATCCCCGGACGGGGATGCCAAAGACGAAATGTACCGCGCTGAGCATGAGCACGAAATCGAAAAAGCCTACCAAAACGACCGGGATGGACTTGCCGATGATGATCTCCATTGAGGAGAACGGCATGACCAGCAATTGCTCCAACGTGCCCAGTTCGCGCTCGCGGGAAAAGGAGAGCGCGGCAAAGAGGAGCGTCGTGAATTCCAGCATCAGGCCGAGTTCGGCAGGGGTCATGTAGAATGCCTCGGTGAGCGTCTCGTTGAACCAGACCTGCAGGCTGGTGTCGAAACCGGCAAAATCCTCTTCCTTCAGCCCCAGGCGGCGCAGTGTGATACGCTGTCCCATCTCGCCGATGGTCCCTTCGACTGCCCGCAGGGCGGCCGTGGCCGGGGTACTTTCGGCCCCGTTGAGCAAAACCGCCAGAGAAGGATGTCCCGTGGGCGACGCCAGTTCGTTACTGGCGTATTGTCAGGGGGTGCAGAGAACGGAACGACCGCGCCCCGAGGGTGGGGCGCGGTCGAGGCGCAGGATTGGTCAGTCCGGTTATTCCGGGTAGAAAGCGATGCCGACGGTGCCTGGCCCAGCGTGGGTACCGATTACAGGGCTGACCGCGGTGCGGTAGACCGTGGAGATGTCGAAGCGTCGCTTTACCTGCTCAGCGACAGCATCCCCTTCCTCGGGGCTGTCCACGTCAAGGACAGACACCTCTGCCATCCGCTTCCCACCCAGCCGTTCCTCCGCGATTTCCAGCATCCGTGTGACTGCTTTGCGCTTGGTGCGCACCTGGGCCAGCGCATCAATACACCCATCTTCCAGATGCAGCAGTGGCTTGATGTTCAACGCAGTTCCCAGGAGTCGTTTGGCCCCGCCGATGCGACCGCCACGGTGGAGATACTCCAGCGTGTCCACAGCGAACAGGAGGTTCATTCTATCCCGTGTCTTCTCGGCCGCGGCGATGACCTCTTCCAGCGAGCCCCCGGCCGCAGCCACGCGGGCCGCCGCCAGGACGATGAAACCCTGCCCCATTGAGGTGAAGAGCGAGTCTATGATTGTGATGTTGAGTTCGGGTAACTGTGCTTTGGCCGCTTCGGCCGAGGCGACGGTGCCGCTGACCCCGGTGGAGATGTAAGCCCCCACGATGGTATCGGTGTCGCTCTCGGCGGCGGCGCGACGGAAGAAATCCATGAACTCGCCAGCCGAGGGCTGAGATGTGGTGGGGAAGGTCTTGTCTGTCCGCAGGCGGCGGTAGAAGGTGGATGGGTCTATGTCTACTCCGTCCCGGAAGCGCTCGTCGCCCCAGATGAGCCACAGAGGAATCACCGGAATGCTCAAACCGCCCAGCGCCTCTTCGGGAATGTAAGCCGTGCTGTCCGTCACTACTGCGATTCTGTGATTGCTCATGACTGCCTCCCTTTCGCATGGTATTGAAGATGCCAACAGATAAAACACCATACTGGCGATTAGGATGCGCTTGCAAGTAAGTAGACAAGGGAAAGAAGGAGTGTACACCACCTCCCCTTGTCTACTCGTTTTCTTGCCTATTCACGTTTCCTACGTGGCTTTGGCGATGGTGCCGCAGTAGGGACACTCGGCTGTGTGGGTGTCGTGCCATTCGACCTCATCGGGGACGAGCGGCGCGCCACACCCGCTACAGTGAGCCGGCAGGGTGCCACGCTTTTCAGTCACGTGCGGGACACGTTGTCTCACTTCGTCGAGCGACAGTCCCATTTCCTCGAGCGCCTGCGCGGCTTCCTGTTCCAGTTGGTCGGCCTGGGCGTCGTAGCCTTTCTCGCGCAGAGCAGCGGTTATCCTGGAGAGAACGCGAGGGACACGCCCGGCGCGGCCGCCGCGGGCGAGCAGTCGCAGCGCCTCTTGGGACTGCTCCACTGCGGCCTCTACGTCATCAGCGGCCAAGCGAGCCCGGGACGCCTGGAGGGCCAGATTGGCGGCGCGGACGAGCATGTCGCGCTGCCTGGCCTCTTCAGACAGTCGTTCAAAGATGTAGGCTGCCTCGGCGAACTGCCCGTCCGCCATCAGGCTGTTGGCATGGGTCAGCGCCCGACGTACTCTGGGCGGCAGTGGAGGGCGACGAGGTGGAGCCCCTGGAGGGGACAGCGGTGGTCGCCAGCGGCGCAACAGCGGACGACGGAAAGGACGTCTGCGAAACATAGCAAATTCCTCCTATTCTTGCTTCCTGCCTCCTGCCTCTTGCACCTTGCCTCTTGCCTCTTGCCTCTTGTACCTATGGCCCGCTGTCCAGTAGAAAATTGAGCACGATGGCCACGATGCCTGCGATAACGGTGCGCAATCCGTAACTGATGAGGTTGCGCCCGGAGATGTGCCCCAGGAACATCCCCAGCCCGAACAGGCTGATCAGGGCAATAACCAAAGAGAGTGCATAACTGACCACGATGTCATTGATAAGCGGTGCAAAGAAAAAGGGGGCGAGTACAACCAGCGAGGAGACAAGAGGCGACAGGCCATCCACCAGTGACACGACGACCACTGCCATGCGCGAGGCCCGGCCGATCTTCGTCTCTCCCAGGTCGGTCAGCGATATTCTCTCCAGTTCAGCCAACTCGCGCCTGCGCTCGGCGGACTCGGCCAGGTAAGCCCCCCATAGCCCCGAAACTCCTATGGAGATGGAGGCGGCGATGCCGATGCGGATCACGGTACCAGCATTGCGGATATCGCTCAGATAATTGCCCGTCACTATGCCGACCATGGTCAGCACGCCATCAAAAGAATTGTTCGCCAAGGCCCGGCGAGCGATCTGCGAGAAGCCGGCAATACGTTCGTATTCTCGTATGTCCTCTATGCTCTGGGCCAGACGCCCGAGCGGTTTACCTGAGTTTCCCACGGCTAATCTTGCGGCGTGATGACGTCCTCAATGAGCACTCTACCGGCTGCCACCTCGTCAATGGAGTGGATCGCACCGCCATTTTCCTCAATGACGCATGCGATCTCCTCATAGCGCAAGTCATGTCCTTCGATGGTGATCTTGGCGTTTTCTACGCGGCGGTCAATCTCGTAGATTGAGATGTTGACGCCGTCCACACCCTCTAGATCGGCCAGCAATTGCACCAGTTCCACGATGCTCGGATCCAGGGGCTTCAGCACGTCCAGCACCAGTCGTCTCAGGTTTCCCATAGTCCTTCCTTCATTCCTCCAATGGTACGAGCGCCCGCGCAAAGATCAGGTAGCCAGTGTGAGCCACCATACGGTCCATCGGCCGCAGGCGGGCGGGCACCGCCTTGTACTGCCGGAGCAGCAACTCCTCTACTTCGATCGGGCCAAAGTTGGTCGCCTCCAGTGCACCGATCAAGCGGCTGACTTGATTCGTGGTAGGCAGGATGCAGCCAAAGAAGCCACCGTTGGCAAGAGCCGCGTGAGCTTGTGTCAGGTAGTCCCAGGGGTTGGGCAGGTCTAAAAACAGAGCCTCGGCGTTACGTTCGTCGAAGCCCGCAGCGATGTCGCGCCGCTTGAATTCCACAAACTCGGCCAAACCAACCTGCTCCAAGTTCTTGCGGGCCAGTTGTTGCATCTCCGGGCGGACCTCGTAGGAATAAACGCGGCCGGTGGAGCCGACGGCGCGGGCGAAGACCAACGTCAGCCCGCCGCTGCCGGTGCCGGCTTCGACGACGCGGCAGCCAGAGGCGATGCTCATCTTCATCAGGACATAACCGGCATCTTTGGGGTAGATGATCTGGGTGGTGCGTTTGAGGTCACGCACAAAGTCGTCGGTGGAGGGCCGGAGCAACAAGAACGGATACCCCAGGTGAGTGAACAGTTGTGTCCCCCAAGGGGTTCCAATCAGGTCGTCGTGGGCCACCACCCCACGGTGGGTGTGGAATTGTGAGCCTGGCTCCAGCCGGACGATAAATAACTTGCGGTCGCGGCCAACCAGCAGAGCCCGGTCGTCGGGTTGTGCAGTTTGCACAGCTTGCTCAGCGATCAAGTTATCCCCAAAACCTCACAGAGGCCTCGCTCATAAACCTACTGCTCTTAATTATAACGCACTCTCACCACAGCGCAACTTTCGCCCTTTCGCCCTGCCGGAAATCATGCGGCGCTGTTCCAGGTAACCGCATCAATCATGCTTCCTGCAATTTGACTTGAAAGCAGGATAGTGGTACACTAGGTACAACAATGTCAGTATGGCGCTAGTGTCCTGATCTGTGCCAGTTTGCCCGCGAAACAAAGGGAGGTACCGAATGGCAGAAGATAAGAAGGTGGTCGTCTGCGTCGAGGACGAGCCTGAGATGATTGACCTGGTCAAACTGATCCTTGGACGCAAGGGGTTCGATCTTGTCGGCGCTGTCGGCGGTCGCGAGGGCCTGGAGACAGTGCGCAGACTCAAGCCCGATTTGGTGCTGCTGGACCTGATGATGCCGGACATGGACGGTTGGGAGGTTTACCAGCAGATGAAGGCCGACGACGAACTGAAGGACATCCCGGTTATCGTCGTCACCGCCAAGGCACAAAGCATTGACAAGGTGTTAGGTCTTCACATCGCCAAGGTGGATGACTACGTGACCAAGCCGTTCGGCCCGCAGGAACTGCTGCAGAGCGTGAACAAGGTATTAGGGCTACCAGCCTGAGCCTGACAGTTCACGATATCGCTCCCATTATCCATGGGGGCCCATTCCCAGCAACTGACTCAGCCACTGAGCACATCGTCCTTGGTGTATGGCGGTCACGCGGCGGTGTGCCGGGTTTTCGAGGATTGTTCCGGCAGGCTCGAAGGGCGGTGGTGATGGGAAACCCCGTAGCCATCGCCTCTTGGCTTCTGGAGAGGCTGCTCTGTGGAGAGGAGCAGGAGGTAGACGATGGAACTCACAGTAGTGCAGATTGAGAAGCCGGAGGCCGTGAATCTCATTCTGGGCCAATCGCACTTCATCAAGACGGTGGAGGACCTGCACGAGGCGCTGGTTGGTGGTGTGCCAGGCATTGCGTTTGGCCTGGCCTTCTGCGAATCTTCGAGCCCGGCATTGGTGCGCGCCAGTGGCACCGACGACGAGTTGATCGAACTGGCGAAGCGGAACGCGCTGGCACTGAGCGCAGGACACAGTTTCATCATCTTCCTGGGCGAAGGATTTTATCCTGTCAACGTGTTGAATGCGGTTAAGATGGTACCTGAAGTATGCCGCATCTTCTGTGCCACGGCCAACCCGGTCGAGGTTGTCCTCGCCGATACGGAGCAAGGGCGGGGTATCCTCGGCGTGGTGGATGGCGTTAAGACGAAAGGCATCGAGACAGAGGATGACGTCGCCCAGCGCAAGAGCCTCCTTCGCACGATCGGCTACAAACTATAGCCTCGCGCCGTGTTTTACCCCTCATTGACAAGTGAGATGGACGCCAGCACTACACTGCAGTTGCTTCTCGATGCTCATCGTCTGAAGCGCGTACCGCGCACTGGCTGGATTATGCGGGGTGTGGCCGACGCCGAAAGCGTGGCCGACCATAGTTTCGGTGTGGCCTTTATCTCCCTGATCCTGGCCGAGATGGTGGATCAGCCCCTGGACAAGGCCAAGTTGTTGACCATCGCGCTGCTCCACGACCTGCCGGAGAGCGTGGTCAGCGATCTTCCCACGCCCACGGCGGCCCATTTTCCCCCCGGAGCCAAGCGGAAGGCGGAGACAGAGGCTCTGAACGAATTGCTACGCAGGTTGCCCTGCGCCGAGCAGTGGCACTCTTGGTGGCAGGAATTCGAGGGTAGGACAAGCATCGAAGGGCGACTCGTCCGCGATGCCGATTGGCTTGATATGCTCATTCAGGCTTACGTCTACGAACAGACGACGGGCAATCGCTGGCTGGAGGAGTTCTGGCCCCGGTCAGACGCCTTGCCTTTTGAATTCGCTGTCGCACAGGCGCTGTACGAGGAGTTGAGAGCGCTACGTCAGCGGCCCACGTAGCGCGTGGTGGTCCGTCGTGTCCGACCAACTGACATCCAGCGAAATGATGGTGTGGAACGAGACGCGGGGCGAGCGGCTGCTGGGGCGTGTGCGCCGCTGTGCCAGTTTCCTCTGTCGTCTGCGGGGGCTGACATTCCGGCGAATCCTGAGCGACGACGAGGGGTTACTGCTGATGGGACACCGGGAGAGCCGTGCCGACACCGCCATCCACATGTTCTTTGTCTTCTTCCCCATCGCCGCGATATGGCTGGACCGGCACGGGTGGGTGGTGGATGCACAACTAGCACGCCCTTTCTACCCGCTCTACGTCCCGTGCGCGCCAGCGCGGGACGTGCTGGAGGGGCCGCCAGTGTTGCTGGAGCGGGCGCGAATAGGAGATCAACTGCGCTTTGGAGGGTGATCAGGTGAGCCGAAAAGTCATTATTGCCCTAGTCATCTTGCTGTTGGTCGGGGTGCTGGCAATGCCGGTGTGGGCCCAATCGGGCGGGCCACCGCCGCAGACGACGGTGCACATTGTGCAACGAGGCGAAACGATGTTCTCCATCGCCCGGCGGTACGGCTTGACGGCAGACGCCATCACCCATGCCAACGGCATTCCCGACCCACGGCAGATTTACGCCGGTCAGCGGCTGGTCATTCCTGGCGGCAAGGGGGACACCAGTGTGGCGGAGACAATGCCCTATGTGGTCCAGGTGGGCGACACGCTGGCCTCCATCGCCAGGTGCTACCATATCACCTGGCAGACACTTGTCCAGGTCAATGACCTGCTCGTTCCCAACGTGATTTACGCGGGGCAGGTCATCCAAGTGCCGGCACTCGACAGGTCTGCCAGCGAGGAGGGGGCTGCCCGCCTACCGATAGACGGGGGCGTGGTCTACATAGTGCGTCCCGACGATACCCTGTTCCGCATCGCGCTGCACTATGGCATCTCACCCTGGACGCTGGTGGCTGTCAGCCGCGTTGCGAACCCGGCGCTGATCTACCCAGGGCAGGAACTGATAGTCCCTGGCGAAGGGCCGGGCCTGTTGCCCGCACCCTTTGTCTCTGTCGAGGTGCAGCCGCTACCGGTGACTCAGGGGACAGCCATGATCATCGCAGTGCACACAACAGAACCTGTCGCACTGGAGGGGAGACTGTTTGAACAGGAGGTGCGCTTCGCGGAGGAAGGAGGTGTGTACTACGGGCTGGTGGGGGTGCACGTGTTTACAGAGCCCGGTCTGTATGAACTGGAGTTGAGAGCCGTGGACGCTCGCGGGCAAAACACAGCGATGACCACGGGGGTGTTAGTAGAGGCCGGGCGTTTCGGCTACGAGCGGATTGATGTCCCTGCTAACCGAACCGGCTTGCTCGATCCGGCTGTCGTCGCCGGGGATCGTGAGCGTTTTGATGCAGTGCGCCACATTTTTACTCCAGAGCGGCTCTGGACGGTACCTTTTCAACGCCCATGCGGGGGATCCATTTCAGCCTACTTCGGCTCTCATCGCTCCTACAACGGCGGGCCGTACACCAGCTACCACAGCGGTGTGGATTTCCGGGCACCGAGTGGGACGCCAGTGCACGCATCTGCTGCAGGCATCGTGGTGCTGGCCGAGCCAATGGCGTTGTGGGGCCACGCCGTTGTGATAGACCACGGTTGGGGCGTTTTGACGGGCTACGGGCACCTTTCGACGATCGAGGTGCAGGTTGGCCAGCAGGTTTTGCAGGGTGAACTGATTGGCAAGGTAGGCAACACAGGGTTATCCACGGGCGCACATCTGCATTGGGAAACGTGGGTTGGCGGGAACAGTGTGGACGGCCTGCAGTGGTTGGAGGAATCCTATCCCTGGCCAGAACCCGGGTGGTTAGCAATTGGTGGTTGATGATCAGCGAACCATCAACGCCACTATCGTCGTGGCAGTCACTCCTCTTCGATGAACGCCCGTGCCTCATCGGCGTACCTGGTCGGCACCAGGACGCGCGTTTCCCCCAGGCCGTCCACCGTGATGCCGATGACTGGTCCTACACTCTCGTAGTTCAACAGCACGGGGATGCCCGCGCATTCCAACTTGGTCTTGATAACCTGAGCCTTCAACAGTCCTTGCGTAACGTAGACTATAGTCATGCCAGGATGGCGCGACTGTTCATCTCGCATTTTCAGCCTCCATGGACATCGCTCCTAGTATGCATCAACTGGGCATATTTGTCAAACTGGTACAAGCCTGGTATAATCGCTCCGGTACCTCTACGGTGACCCGTATTTGGGAGACGTGACTTTGATCCAGCGGAAGACTCAGAACCCTGCTTACTGGGGTGACGGGTTCATAGTTGCTCCTGACGATCTTCAATACCTCAGCACGTTGCTGGTCGAGGACGAATTGCCACGCTCGGCAGAGGAACTGGGCCGGGCGCTGGTCTTGCACCGTTGCCGTCAGGAAGAAGCGCTCATAGAGCGCGCGATGTCCAAGGGCACCCCCTACCAGCCCAAGCGCAGTTACGAAATCGGCAAGCGGGTGGTCTTCCCGGCGCTGGGCTATCGCGTAGGGGCAGTCGTCGGCGTGCGGCCTGGTCACAACCCTGAATATGGTCCATTCCAGGTCATCCAGGTGGAATTCGAGGAAGGTGAGAGGCGTGAGTTTGCATCCGAATTGATGACCGACCATCCGCTCAACCGTGAGGTGCAGGCTGGCGCAGTGGGAGATGCGGAACTGCGTACCCCAGAGGAACTGGCCGCGCTGTATGGACCGCGGGTTGGGGAGGTGATAGAGGAGCACCTCGAGTCTGAGCCTGACTTTGTCTGCCTGGCCGGGAAGTGGTTCCGCCGCGACCTGCTGGTGGAGGTGCACGTGGGCCATCTGAATCTGGCGGAAGCCGTGCTCGATATGGCAGGGGGCGGGCCATTGCCAACGGAGGTACTGTTAGGCGATCTGGAATTGCCGGAGGAAATCACTCCTCAATTACGCATCTTCTCTCTGAACCACGCCCTTCAAGAGGACGAGCGGTTCGACGAGGTCGGGCCAGCGGGAGAAGTGCTCTGGTTTCTCTGTCGGCTGGAGCCGGAGGGGGTGCAATCCGTTCCCACTTACCTGCAATATCAACCCCTGGAGTATGATCCCGCGCTGCTGACCAGCGAGATGGCGACATTGGAGCAGGAATTGGACGATGAGTGGTCAAACCTGGACAGTCTTACCGAGGTGTCTGAACCGGTGACGGTCGTACTGACCTATCCCCACTGGAAGTCCGGTACCCTGCCGCTTGCGAGCCGGCTGGTGCACGTGTTTCCGACTGGCCGTACGCGGCGCATTCGTTTCACTTTCGTGGATGGCGAGACAGGCACGGAGATGCCCGGCTGGGTTGTACGTGAAGGGCGCTACGTTTACGGCCTGGAGGGGTGGTACAGGACGTATGATATACCGCCAGGGGCCTACCTGGAACTGGCGCAGGGTGAGCAGCCAGGAACGATCGTAATTCGGCGCCGTAGCCGCCGACCCAGGCGGGAATGGGTACGGGTCGCATTGTCAGTAGAAGGGCGGCTCACCATTGAAGTGCGCAAGAAACTCATCGCTTGCGAGTACGACGAGTTGATGATTGTGGTAGAAGAAGATTCCGAAACGATGGACGTGGTGCGGACTCGTACACACGAGCAAGGGCTTTCGCTGAGACAGTTGATTGTCGAGCTCTTCCCCGAACTGGCCAAACTGAGCCACCAGGGCACTGTCCACGCGGCTACGCTCTACAGCGCGGTCAACATCGCGATGCGCACACCGCCAGGACCACTGCTGGCGGAACTGGTCGCCAGTGATGTGTACGCACCAGTGGGTGACAATTACTGGGTCTTACGTGCGGGTCCCGGTGGAGTTTAGGCCTGCCGATGAGTAAGATTACTGTTCCTCCTTCGCTGCCAGCACTGGTCAAGCCTACGCTTGACACGCCATTTCGTATTGACTATGGCTGGTGGGAACGGGAAGGGTTGCGTATTGGTATAGAGTTGCGAACCCACCTTTGCCAGGAACATCGGGAAGTCTTCAGCGAACACTTCGACACGGAGAAAATTGACTGGGTAGATGAGAAGACAGGTGAGGTGACACAGGTAGATGGGTTGCAGCACGTGTTGCAGGTGCATTGCAGCAAGCAGCCGGACTATATCAATGAGCACCTGTCGTTGGTAAATGCGGTTTTCCGCGTGTTCCTGGCAAATGACAATACGCCCTTGACGTGCAGGGAATTAGGCAGCATCACCGGCCATCCTCCGGAGAAGGTTCTGCGCACGTTGGCAGGACAGCGGGTTTACAAGGGGATCCGGCCAGCAGGCTAATCGGGCTTTGGACCTTGATGCTTGCGCCGCGACGGTCGTCGCGGCGTTGTCATTCACCCACCCTGGAACATCAGCATAATGAAATGCTGACGAGGAGGTTATCGTGCGCGTGTTCATTGCTGGTATCATGCAGGGCTCCCGCCGCGACGGAGATATTGATGCTCAGGACTATCGCCGCAAGATCGCCCAGATCGTGCGGCATCACGTCCCCGAGGTCGAGGTGTTGGATCCCTTCGAACTACACCCCGATAGCGCGACTTACGGCCCAGAGCAGGCCAAGCAGACGCTGCTGGAACTGGCCGCATTGGCCGGTCAAGTGGATGTGCTGGTGGCGTATGTCCCTTCGGCCAGCATGGGAACAGCCATTGAGATGTGGAGTGCCTACCAGAGCGGTGTGCGTGTGTATACCATCTCCCCGCTGGCAGACAACTGGGTTGTGCATTCTCTCTCTGAGCGCATCTTTCCCGATATACCGGCATTTACGGCGTTCGTTGCCAGCGGCGATGAGTGGCCCTAAGGCTTGACAGGGGTGTGTCATTCGGTTAGAATATCATCGTCGTGCCCCAGTAGCTCAATTTGGATAGAGCGTCGGACTTCTAATCCGAGGGTTGCAGGTTCGAGTCCTGCCTGGGGTATATGGTTACGCAGGATTTGCAAGGAAGGGACACAAGTGAGAATCCGTTAATCCTGCGTATCCGTGTTCTATGGGCACACCTGTTCTCATTACTGGTGCCACCGGTTTCCTGGGGCACACGTTGTGCCCCTATCTTGTTGAGCGCGGCTATCGGCTGCGGGCGCTCGTGCGTCCTCCCAGCGCCTGGGGTTTCTTGCGTCCGCTGGAGGTGGAGTTGGCCTGGGGCGACATCCGTGACGCCGAGACGGTCCGCGCAGCAACCGAGGGCTGCCGGGCGGTGGTGCACGCCGCAGGCAAGTTTCGCTTCTGGGGACGGCGCGAGGACTTCTTCGCCGTCAACCTGGACGGGACGAGGAATGCTCTGGAGGCAGCACGGCGGGCCGGCGTGGAGCGGTTCATCTATATCTCCACCATTGCCGTCATCGGCGTGCCCCGCACCGGCGTGGTGATAGACGAGACGTACCCTCCCTCCCCTCGGGACGACTATCAGCGCAGCAAACTGGAGGCCGAGCGGCTGACGCTGCGTTATCACCAGGAACACGGGGTGCCCTCTCTTGTCCTTCGGCCTGGCGCGTTCTACGGTCCGGGCAGCCGCTACGCTTTTAACCGGCTGTTCTTTGAAGATCCTCTGAAGGGCTTCCCCATGCAGGTACATAGGGGCCGGCATATCAGTTTTCCCGTCTACGTCCGGGACGTGGCTCAGGGCGTTGATTTGGCGCTAAGAGAGGGACGATCAGGCGAGGTGTACAATATCAGCGGGCGCAGTCTGAGCCACCGGGAGGCCAACGACATAGTGGACCGCCTGCTGGGGTATCGCATCCGGCGCTTCAATGTGCCAGCCTGGACAATGATCGCGCTGGCGCGGGCGTGGACATGGCTCTCGCGCTGCACCAGACGGGAACCCTATTATCCCATCAACCTGGGCCCATACGTCTTCTGCGATTGGGAGGTCTCCAGCGAAAAGGCCCGGCGCGAGTTGGGATTCGTCCCTACGCCGTTCGAGAAGGGCGCGCGGGCGACGTTGGATTGGTATCGAGAACAAAACGTCATCCGGCCAGGCTGGTGGGCCAGGTTGCTGGGGGTGCCTGACCGGTGGTGGCGAGGCCTGATGGAACGATGAGTTGGTGGTGAGAGAGCGATGAAGGTTGTCATGGTCGAACAAATGCGCCGCATCGAGGCTGCCTCAGATGCGGCAGGCTACTCCTACGCAGCGATGATGGAAAAGGCCGGGCGGGCGGTGGCCGAAGCCATCATCGCGCGGCGGGAAGTGCGAGACAGGCGAGTACTGGTGTTGGTGGGGCCAGGCAATAACGGCGGCGATGGACTGGTTGCGGCACGCTACCTGGCCGAGGCCGGCGCTCGTGTGGCGTGTTATTTGTCCAGGCCCCGCGACCCCGCCGAAGACGAGAACTTCCGCTTGGTGCAGGAACGGGGGCTGGCCATCGTGCTTGCCAGTGAGGACGGGAAACGAGACATGCTCCAGCAGTTGGCACTCGAAGCCAACGTGGTGGTGGATGCCCTTCTGGGCACTGGGGCGCGCCTGCCACTGCGGGGCACACTGGCCAAGATGCTCAGTCTGGTGGGGCGAGTGCTGGCAGCGCGCAGGCAGGCCTCTCGCGAGCCATTGACCTCATTGGTTGCTATCTCCGCCCCTGTCCCCCCTCCTTCGCCTCTAGTGGGGGGGATGCAGGGGGGAGGGGCGTTCGCCGTTGCCGTGGACGGGCCTAGCGGCCTGGACTACAACAGCGGCGCGCTGGACGGAGTAGCGGTTTCGGCTGACCTCACGGTGACCTTTGCCTACCCCAAACCAGGGCACTTCCGCTTCCCCGGTGCGGGTGCGCTGGGTGAGCTGGTCGTCGCTGACATCGGTATTGACCCTGCGCTGGCGGCCGATGTAGCGCTGGAGGTAGCCACCCCGGAGACAGTGCGAGGGTGGCTTCCGCCGCGTCCGCCAGATGCCCACGGGGGCACCCTCGGCAAAGCACTGATTGTGGCTGGCTCGGTCAACTGCACTGGAGCGGCTTACCTGGCGGGGGCAGCAGCGACCCGAGCCGGGGCCGGGCTGGTCACGCTGGCGTTGCCCACCGCTATCCATACCGCAGTTGCAGCCCGGCTGGCCGAAGCGACCTACCTGTTGCTGCCCCACGAACTCGGGAGCATCGCCGCCAGGGCAGCCCACGTGTTGGCTGAGCGATTGGAGGAATACGATGCACTGCTACTGGGACCGGGCCTGGGGTGTGAGCGGGAGACGGCCGCCTTCGTCGAGACATTGTTGGGCGGTGTAGGAGGGCGGAGGCGTCTGGGGTTTGTGGGGACCAAGGAAGGCGAGACACTACCGCCTGCGTTGCCTCCCCTCGTGGTGGATGCTGATGGACTGAACATCCTGGCCGGAATGGAGGATTGGCCAAAGCGACTACCGCCAGTGAGCATCTTGACCCCGCACCCTGGCGAGATGGCGAGGCTGATGGGATGCACTGTCAGCGAGGTGCAGGCCGACCGGGTGGCGGTAGCACAGTCGCAGGCCACCGCCTGGGGCCAGGTGGTCGTGCTCAAGGGGGCATATACCGTCGTGGCTGCGCCCGATGGTCGAACTGCCATCGAACCTTTCGCCAACCCCGGGCTAGCCCCGGCTGGCATGGGCGACGTATTGGCGGGGACGATCGTAGCCCTACGGGCGCAGGGATCGGACGCTTTCGAAGCGGCTGCAGCCGGAGCCTACCTATACGGGCTGGCCGGGGATTGGGCACGGTCGAAGGTAGGGATGGCAGGAATGGTCGCAGGAGATGTGCTGGCACGCCTACCACAGGCGTGGCGACACGTCGTCGGAACGTAACGCGGCCATCTCAACGCACGTAAAGACCAAGAGGAAACATCTGCGGCTGGTATATTATGTGGCCTCGGCGGCTTCAGGCGCTGCCTCTCCGCCCACTGCAACAGCAGCGGCCTTTTTCGTTTCCTCAACCGCCTCCGCCAATTGCTTCTGGCCCTCTTCCAGGATAACCTTGCTCTGGATATGGAGTTCCTCGGCGCGGCGCTTGACGTCGGCGGCCACAGCCTCGGCCTTGGCACGGGCTTCGGCCAGGGTATCTCCCGCCTTACCCTGCAGTTCGACGCTCTTCTGCCGAATCTGGTCGCGGGTCTCCGCTCCAGACTGTGGGGCCAAGATGAGGGCAACTGCTGCGCCTACAAGCCCGCCTACCAGGAAGCCAGCGAAGAAGGCCCCGATCTCACCACCGTCATTATTGCTCATTATCCACCTCCTCTAAATCCTATCCTGTTATTCTTCGTTCTCACGCAACCCGCTGATTTCTCGCACGATGCGTCGCAAACCGGCCAGATAGCCCGACCATTTCATCATCGGCGAGACGACGTTATGGCTGACGAACTGAGTCGTGCCGCGTACAGTCGCCAGCGTCTCATTGGTTGCCTCCAGCATGGGCTTGATTTCGTCTCGCAGCAGCACGATCAGCGACTGCACCTGCAGCATCAGGATGATCAGGAGCACGCCGATGAGCAACGTTTCGAACGCGACGAATATGATGGCGGCATCCCGGAGCAGCCCCACCACAACTGCTCCAGGGCTTGGGCCCGCACCGGTGTACGCAGCCTGATATGCATTCACCGACAGAAACACCAATAGCACGACCAAGCCCAGCAGTAACAAGCCAGCCACGACCAGGCCCGTGATAAGCAACCGCCGCGCCCGTAGTTCCGCAGGCGATAGTTCAACAGTTGCGAGAGTCTCCGGTTTCGGCGGCACGGGAGATTCTGTTGCAGGCACGGCATGGTCTTCCATAATGAAATCATTATAGCACAGATTGTCGAGCCTTACAAATCACCCCACCTCCCAACACAACTTCGCCATCGTAGAGCACCAGAAACTGCCCCGGCGTGATATCCCGCTGGAGTGAGGCAAAGTGAACGCGAGCTCTTTTGTGCGGCCGGGGGGTCACCATGACGGCAACTGCGCGCGCCAGATAGCGAATCTGCGCCGTAGCGCGGAAGGTGGCTATGGGCGTTTCTCCGCTGATGTAATGCATCTCCTCAACCAGACATTCATCCTGGCCCAGTTCCTCTGCCATCCCTACAATGAGCGCGTTCTCCGCTATATCAATTGCGAGTACGTACAGTGGCTCCGTCGCCGCGATCCCCAGCCCCTTGCGCTGGCCGATAGTATAGGCGGGCAACCCTTGATGTTGGCCCAGCACGCGCCCGGATATGTCACGGATGGGGCCGGGCCGAAACAGTTGAGGGGCCTGGCAGGCCAGGAAACGGCGGTAATCGCCACCGGCCAGGAAGCAGATGTCCTGACTTTCGGGCTGTTCCGCTACAGGCAGGCCGCGCTGGCGGGCGACGGCACGCACTTCCCCCTTGGTCAACTCGCCCAGGGGGAAAAGGACGTGGGCCAACTGCTCCTGGGACAGCGCGTGGAGGAAGTAGGACTGATCCTTATGGGGGTCCCGTCCGCGAAGGAGTTGGTAGCGGCCTTCGGTGTGGCGCACGCGAGCGTAATGACCCGTGGCCATAAATGTTGCCCCCAGTGCCAGGGCCCGATTCAGGAGCAGGCCGAAGCGGACAGCACGGTTGCAGAGGACGCATGGATTGGGTGTGCGGCCAGCACTGTACTCGGCAATGAAGTAATCTACTACCTGATCCTTGAAAGCGGCCTCGGCATTGATGATATAGAAGGGGATGTCAAGCCGGTCGGCGACACATCGGGCGCGGTACACCGCCTCAGACGTGCGGCAACGGTTGGCGTGAGCATCGTCCGGCCCGCGCTCGGCCCACAGCCGCAGCATCGCGCCAATGACCTCGTATCCCCGCTCGACCAGGAGTGCAGCAGCGACGGCGCTATCCACTCCACCGCTGAGGGCGACGAGGACCCGTACTCCACACATTCTTACAGCCCTCCCTGGAAGCCGCTGTGGCCTGCCTCCGACCGTATCGCTGTGGCCGGTCCCCGACCGCGCCACCCCCGCCCTACCACTCCGTTGCCGTCAACACCACGTTCGACTCGCCCGAGGGATAGAGACGTGACGCCCAGGTGTGCCCATACGTATTGCAAAACGCTCCTCCAGTTTGTCATTCTATTCTTCCTTTGACCACCCGCACCGCCCGCAGCGTGACCCACTTGCTGGGCTGGCCCTTTACCTCAATGTCGGCCCACATCTTGCCGTTGTAACTGTACTCCATCTTCCAACGACCCTGGTCGTCCTGTTTGGAGAGCACCAGTTCGACGGCTTCGTTCAGACGCGGATCTTTCGCATAGCCAGTCTCAGACAGTACTTCCAGGGTGAGCAGGACATCGGTGACGTATCCCAGCGGGTAGCCGAACTTGAGCCAACTGGAACTGATGCGCTCATAGTAGGGATAGTCGGCCCGGGCGACGTTGTAACTGAGGAGAAAGTCGGTGCACGCTTCAATAGCGGCCTCGACGGCGGGGGTGCGACCAGCGGCGGGCACGCGGTTGAGCCCCCACAGCGCCCGCACCGCGCCCCAGGCGCAGGGCAGGCCGTAGTTGGCAGAGCAGATGAAGCCGGGGGCCTGGACGCCCGACTTGCGGTACCACTTGTACCCGTCGCCGGTGACAGAGCGGGCCAGCGCGTCAATCGCCCGGCTCAGTCGCTCATCGCCCCCATGGCCCAGATCGAGGAGCGCCCGCACCATGTTACCCCACAGGCAGTGGATGGCCCCGCTGGGCCGCCCGTTGGTGGAGAAAGCGCCGCTGGGGGCCTGGGCGTGAGCGAAGACGTACTCGACGGCCCGGCGCACCCGTTCGTCACGCCCGTCGGCTCCCAGTTGGGCCAGGAAGAGCACCTGCCAGAGAGTGGCACGGTACTTGGGAGAGTACCCCGCACCGGGCTTGACCCAGTAGCCCCCCGGGTACTGGGCATCCAGGATGGCCAGGATGGGCCCGGTGCGCATCACTTGCGCCTGCGTGGCGACAACTTCGGCGTCATCGGCGGCCCGGTCGAGCAGGTCGCGCAGGGCGAAGTAGCGCACGCCGGGGTCGGCCTCGTCGGGCTCCAGCAGCCAGGGGAGGGGGTCGGCCTTGAGGCGGGTTTGCCACGCCGTGCTCACAGTTCTCACTTCACGCCATCAGTCCAGCGCGGATGCCATCCAGGGTGGTGCGGGCATTGGGTGCCATGCCAAAGAAGGCCTCCAGCTTGTCGCAGGCATAGTCGTCGCAGTGGGCACAGTTGACCACACCCCGTTCCAGGGCGCAGGCGCGGACCTGGCACTTTGACCGCGCTCTCGACGGTTAGCCGACTTTGGCCCCTGGCCTGCGAAATTCCCATTCGCAGGCTAAAGAGGGACACCGGCCGACCAGGCGGGTGTCCCCCTCCTGCTTACTCACTCTCGCTGGGCACGTCGAGATAGGAGAAGCCAGCCTCGACTTTGGCTGCTTGCTCTGCCAGCCAGGTCTCCAGACCCACCTCGCGGATGCGCTGCCGGTTCTCCAATGCGCCGGGGTAGCCCTGGTCTATTTCCTGCAGTTTTTCGCAGGTGACCTCGGTGCACTCCCAGCAGCCAGCCAGGCCCTTTTCCCTGGCACAGATGCGGATGGCACACTGGGGGTTGCCGCCGCCAGCCGGGCAGCCCTCGCAATCCTGCGTCGTCAGCCACTCCAACACCCCCTCGAACTCGGGGTAGTGCTTCGTGGCCGGGACGAACTCGGCTACCATCGGCGCCCAGTCAGCGTAGCCGTAGACCTTGAGCATGCCCTGGAGTGCCCTGGCCGTGTCGCGTATCTGCCCATCTTTGATAGCACAGGCCCCGCAGTACAGGCCACAGTAGCCCGTCAGTTCCGCCCCTTTAATCTCGCCCATCGTCCTCACCTCCTCCCTGTATGGTGTTAGAACCTTTGTTCTACACCATCATTTTACCAGAACATACGTTCGTTGTCAATAGCCAGGGGGAAATTTTAAGAATCGGTGGCCCGGATGGTGGGCTTTTCGTCTTCGCGGCCCAGGTCGGCCAGGGTGCCCAGGCCGAACGGCCGCACGCTGAGGTGGCCTGATCCCGGTTCCAGCAGCCAGGACAGGGGGGCGGCTTTGGCTGCTCGCTCATGGTTGTTCTTCGGCTTCGAGCGAGGCGGCGTAGTCCAGTGCGTAGGCGGAGAGAGTCGCCAGGATGGAAAGCACGCTGGCGTCGTCATTGGTGAAATCCCCCCCGGAGCGCTTGTTGAGCACCTCGATCACCCCCAGGACCCTGCCCCGCGCAGCCAACGGTACCGCCACCAGCGAGCGGGTCACGAAGCCAATGTGCTCGTCCACCTCGGTCAAGAAGCGCCGGTCTGTGCGTACGTTGTTGACGATGGCCGGCTCAATGTGCTCGGCTACCCAGCCAGCAATGCCCTGCCGCCGATCAAAGCGGTGTCCAGACAGCGTCTCGCGCACGGTGCCGTGTACCAGCACGAACACCAATTCGTCGGTCTCCTCGTCAATCAGCATCAGCGACCCGTCGGCGGCGTCCAGCAGCACCAGAGCGCAGTCCAGCGTCTTGTCCAACAAGGCCAGGATATCTTGTTCGGGCGTGAAGCGCTGGACGGTCTCCTGCAGCCTTTGAAGGGCTTTGACATACCGGCGCAGGGCATGGACCTCATCAGTCAGCAGTTGGTTCTCATCCTTAAGGCGTGCGTTTTCCTGTTGGAGGAAGCGCACAAGATGGGCATCTCCAGTTCCAGTTGACATAGTTCCCTCCTGTTTCAGGACACTGTCTCGATCAGTTCCCCGTGCATGCTGGAGTGGCCGATGAAGCTGCGTTCTGTCTCTTATTAACTGTACCCTAATTCGGCGCAGTTGTCAAAGAGACACCGCAATGAGAACCAATCCAGAGAACCCGTTCCGGCTCCTGCCCCAGGGGGCTGTCCGCTCCGAGGACTAGGCCGCGGGATCCTGATCGGACGCTTTGACAGCATCTCCCAAAACAGTTATAATTTGTGTATCATTGACACCCATGGGAGGAGTCACGTGTCGCTGGAAGACTACCCGCGCCCGTCCGTGACCGCAGATGTCATTATCTTTGCCCTGTGCGAAAATGGCCTGCGGGTGCTGCTCATCAAGCGCGGACGTCCGCCTTTCGAGGGCATGTGGGCCATCCCCGGCGGTTTCGTCGGCATAGACGAATCCCTGGAGGGGGCGGCGCTGCGGGAACTGGAGGAGGAGACCGGCGTCCACGACGTATACCTGGAGCAGCTCTACACCTTCGGCGATGTGGACCGCGACCCTCGGGGCCGCGTCATCACGGTGGCCTACTTTGCCCTGATCCCTGTCACGGACATCTCTCCCCGCGCCGGCGACGACGCCGCCGAGACCCGCTGGTGGTCTATCTACGATCTGCCGCCCCTGGCCTTCGACCACGCCGACATCCTGGCTTATGCTCTTCAGCGGCTGCGCTACAAACTGGAATATACCGCCGTGGGCTTTGAACTCCTCCCGGAGACCTTCACTCTCAGCGAGCTACAGGCTGCCTATGAGGTTATCTTGGGGGAGGAACTGGATAAGCGCAACTTCCGCCGTAAGATCCTCAGCGCGGAGGTCATCGAGGAGACCGGTGTGTACCGTACCGGAGATGGTCGCCCGGCCAAACTCTACCGCTTCCGGGATGATGCCGTGGCGGAGGTCAAAGCCCGGCGGTTGTTCCCCTGAGGTATCCATTCAGTCTATTCAGAAGGAGGAACCAATGAGTGCCGGGAGCAAACCATTTCTGGATTGGCTGGCCCGCTGGGAGACAGATTTGCCGTTCCTGCACCTGGAGACAATTGTCTCCGATCCTGACCGCGTGGCGCTGGTGTCGCAGGATCTGCTGAAGGGGTTCTGCGACCAGGGGGCGCTTTCCAGCCCGCGCGCGGCCAGCATCGTCCCTGGTGTGGCGTCTCTCTTCCAGCGCGTCCACGACCTGGGGGGCCGTCATTTCCTGCTGCTCCAGGACAGCCACGACCCCGACGCCGTCGAGTTCTCCGCTTACCCCCCCCACTGCGTGGCCAGTACGGCGGAGAGCAAGACGATTGATGAACTAACCGATCTGCCCTTCTCCAATCTCTTTACCATCTTCCCCAAGAACTCGATCAGTTCCAGCGTCGGCACCGGCCTCGAGGCCTGGCTGGACGACCACCCGGCGGTCACCACCTTCATCGTCGTCGGCGTCTGCACCGACATCTGCGTCTACCACGTGGCGATGGACCTGCGTGTGCGGGCCAACGTCTTGGGCCAGCGTGAGACCCGCGTCATCGTCCCCGCCGACTGCGTGCAAACCTACGACATGCCGGTGGAGACCGCGGCCGGACTGGGTGCTCTACCCCACGACGGCGACCTCCTGCACCGCGTCTTTCTCTACAGTATGGCCTTGAACGGCATCGAAGTCGTGGCCCATCTCGTGTAGAGGTGCGACGCACTTCCAAAGATACTGTTGGCTTACTAAATCAGTTCTCACAGTGCAAGACTCAGCGGTGGTGGCTCGCACGCAGCCACATAGCCGGGTGTCGCGCAAGCGGCCCGGGCCGCTGTTTTGTGCCCAAAAATGCGAGTTGTGGTAAACTTACGCCCAGCAAGGACCAGCTATCGATACCAGGAGTGATGTGATGTCTTTCAAACCGAAACCGCCTCGTCCGATGCCCAAGGAACTGGCTGTTCTTGGACCCAAACTGCTGCGGCCTGACAGTCCCTATCGGCTGGTAGGGGAGCAAGTGTATGAGCAGTATGATGAAGCGGATTATGTCGATTTGTATCATGCTGAGGGGAAACCAGCCATATCGCCCGTGCTGTTGTCTTTTGTGACAGCTTTTCAGTACATGGAAAACCTGTCGGATCGAGAGGCGGCCGAAGCAGTGCGAATGCGCCTGGACTGGAAGTATGCGCTGCACCTGCCTTTGGACTATGCGGGCTTTAACTTCAGCGTACTGAGTGAGTTTCGGTATCGGGTGATAGAGCATCGAGCCGAGGCACGTCTCTTTGACTGCTTGCTGGAGCAACTGCAGGGCTTGGGTCCGATCAAGCGGCGTGGCCGTCAACGCACCGACAGTCTGGCCGTGCTGACGAGGGTGCGTGACCTCAACCGCCTGGAATTGGTGGTTGAGACATTGCGGCTGGCAGTGCGGGCTTTGTTGGCTGTGGATCCGATCTGGACGCGCGCCACGGTGCCGCCCACGTGGGAAGAGCGCTATGGCGAACGTTGCGTTGCCAGTCGGTTGAGCAAGGAAGAACGGAAAACGCTGGAGTCGGAGGTGGGCCAGGACGGGCAGTGGTTGCTGAGGCGACTGCAAGCCGAAACGACTCCCGCTGTCCTGCGCGAACTGCCTGAAGTGCAGACGTTGAGCACGGTGTGGAGCCAACAATTCGAGGTGATCGAGGGAAAGGTGGTCTACCAAGCCCCGGGACCGTATGACGGCACAACCCGCGTTCAAACGCCTCACGACCCGGAGGCTCGCTACAGCAAAAAGGGAAAGCAATCCTGGGTCGGCGACAAACTGCAAGTCACCGAGACGGACGATGAAGGTTATCCCCATCTGATCACCGATATTGCTATGACCAGCAGTGTCAAGACGGACGCCGTCGCGCTGGAAGGCATCCAGGCCCGACTGGAAGCACGCGACCTGCTGCCAGAGGAGCAGTTGGGTGATGCGGCGTATATCAGCGGGCCGAACTTGGCCCGCAGTCAAGAACGGGGCATTGATCTGATTGGCCCTGTGCCAAAGGGACAATCGCCGCAAGCACGTATGCCGGATGGATGCACCCAAGATCAGTTCCGCGTGGATTGGGAAGCGAATGTCGCGATTTGCCCTGCCGGTCAAATGTCGAACAAAGGCATCCAACACAGTAGCGGCGGAACCCAGTTTCGTTTTCGGAAAGCAGCTTGCCCAACCTGCCCACTGCGTTCTCGTTGTTGTAGTGGCACGGGTGGGCGCACCATTACCATCAGCCCGTACCACGACCTGCTGCAAGCTGCACGCGCTCGTCAGGAGACCGAGGACTTCAAAGTCGTCTACCGGCAGCATCGCGGGGGGGTGGAAGGCTGTTTGTCGGCGTTGGTTCGCGGACACGGCATGCGTAAGAAACGCTACATCGGACAAGCCAAGGGGCATCTCCAAGCACTGTTCACCGGTGCAGCTGTGAACCTGCGCCGGTCTGCCAGTTGGTTGGCCGGGAAGCGACCACAAATCAGACACCAGGGCTTGGGCCTGACAACGGTCGGCTCCATAGCTTCCTAAAAGAATCGGGATCACAGTCTGGCGCCCCGAAGTTGCGACCCAGCGCATTCGATGCCCCCCGAACGGTGCTGCCAGCATTGAAGTCATAGTCATGATCGTTCGTATTGTCTCGAGTAAGCCAACAGTATCTTCCAAAGTGCGTCGCACCTTGCACGTTATTTAAGGAGGTATTGATGTCCCTTCCCAACCAGATTGCCGCCTGGCTCCGTGAACGCTTGGCTGTTGCCGGTGCCGATGGCTTCGTCGTCGGCCTCAGCGGAGGGGTGGATTCAGCCACCTCAGCCGCGCTGGCGGTGCGTGCCGTCGGCCCCGGGCGCGTCCTGGCCGCCCTGATGCCCTGCCACTCCCAGCCGGAGGACGCCACGCTGGGTCAACTCGTCGCCGACACCTTCTCCATCCCTGCCGTCACCGTGGACCTGAGCGGGGCCTACGACGCGCTCAGCGCCCGGCTCCCGCCGGATTTGCAATCCGGCGGCCTGGCCGCCGCCAACGTCAAGCCCCGCCTGCGGATGGTGACCCTCTACTACCTGGCCCAGTCCCGCAACTACCTGGTGCTGGGCTCCGGCAACAAGACGGAGATCGAAGTTGGGTACTATACAAAGTATGGCGACAGCGGGGTGGACCTGCTTCCCCTGGGTGGCCTCTACAAGACCCAGGTGTGGGAACTGGCCCGCCAACTGGGAGTGCCGCAGGAAGTGGTCGAGCGCCCCCCCACGGCCGGTCTCTGGCCCGGCCAGACCGACGAAGGGGAGATGGGTATCACCTACCGCGAACTCGACCGGGTGCTGGCGGACATTGAGGCCGGTGACACCTCCGGCGTCGAGCCCGCCACGCTTGCAAAGGTGCGGGGGATGATTGCCCGCTCTGCACACAAGCGCGCTATGCCACCGGTCTTCCGGGTAGATGAAGACCGAGGAATCGGGCCACCAGCATTCAGTGGACATCCTTGATTGTGAACGTCAGACGAAATCTGGTCAAACTGAGCAAATTCATGGCTCTCATCCTGCGCCACCAGCCGGAGCGGTTCGCGCTGGAACTGGATGACGAGGGCTGGACGGCACTCCCGGAGGTGATGGAGATCCTGCGCGGGCTGCCCAACTTCCGCTGGGCCACCCGCGCTGACGTGATGGCGGTCGTCGAGGAGGGCACCGGTGATGGCAAGCGCCGCTTTCAGGTAGAGGGGAACCGCATCCGTGCTTGCTACGGCCACTCCTTTGCCCAGCCCATCGTCTACGAGCCCTGTACCCCACCGCTGCTCCTTTACCACGGCACCTCCCCGGATGCGCTGGAGTCCATCCGCCGCGATGGGCTCAAGCCGATGGAGCGCCAATACGTCCACCTCTCGCCCGACCCGGAGACGGCTATCCGCGTCGGTGCCCGCCACGATCAGCGGCCGGTCGTCCTCACCGTTCACGCTGCCAAGGCCCACGCCGCGGGCATTGAGTTCTACCGCGCTGATGTGGCCGTCTATCTGGCGAAGCAGATTCCACCGAAATTTCTGACCACCTGATTTGCAGACTCGCAGGGGGACTATTTAGGCATCGTCACAGGTTTGTAAACTTGAAACTTGCAGACCTGCAAACTTGCAGACTTCTGGAGGAGCCATGACCATTTTCAACTGCCAGCGATTGAACGACACCGTCTTCAAGCTAGACATCGAGCGCATGCGCCGGGGGTGGTACTCCGACAAGTACTTCGAAAACGTCTACCAGATGCTCACTGCCCTGGCCGCCTCCGGCTACCGGTACGACGGCCAATATCCCCGTGACATCGGGATGGACATCAGCGACGGCTCGGCCGGGCTCGCCGAAGCCCTCGACGTAGGGAACATGGTCGTCGAGATGCAGGTCTTCACCCGCCGCAAAGGCCGCACCATCGTCGTGGGGGTGGATAAAGCGCTGACGATGCTGCGCCATTGCACCGGCTACTTCGACGAGAACGACAACTTCGTCGAGACCTACGACCAACTGGAGGTCTGGGCGGTGCACGACGGCGCGGTGGTGCACTACCCGCCCAAAGGGAACGCCGGGGAAGGCGACCCGCGCTTCGTGCAGCCGGTGATGAGGATCCGGGGGCGCTACCGGGACTTCGCCCTGCTAGAGACCCCCGCTCTGGGTGTGCTCAGCCGGGGCAGCCGCATCGCCACGAATGTCTACGAAACCCTGGTCGCCGCGAAGGGCAAACCGGTGCTCTTTTTCCCCGCCCGCTTCGACGCCCACGAGGTGCAGGCCGCCGACGGCTACGCCTACGACGTCGCCGTGCAGCGCTTCAACCACGACTACGGCCAGCATACCCCCGCTCTGGTCTCCACTGACGCCCAGGGCGACTATTGGGGGAGTACGGGCATCGGCACCGTCCCCCACGCCGTCATCGCCTGCTTCCTGGGCGACACTGCCGCTGCTATGGTGGCCTTCGCTTCCACGCTCCCACCCCAGATCTCCCGCATCGCGCTGGTGGACTTCAACAACGACAACGTCACCGACAGCCTGCGCACGCTCCGGGCCATGTTCGACCGCTATCGGGGGTTCGTGGATGCCGGGAACGAGGAGGAGGCCCGCAAGTACGTTCTCTATGGCGTGCGGCTCGACACCTCCCGCTCGGTCCGCGACGTGGCTGTGCCGCCGCTGGGCGACCCGGAACTGGACCTGGGGGTCAACCCACGCCTCGTCTTCATCGTGCGCGAGGCGCTGAACCGGGCCTGGGAGAACTGGAACCTACCGCCGGAGTGGGAGGAGCGGGCCCAAGCGTACTGTCGCAATGTCAACATCGTCGTCTCCGGCGGCTTTAATCCCGAGCGCACCCGCCGCTTCGAGCAATTAGGCGTGCCGGCCGATTCCTACGGCGTCGGCTCGTCGCTGATGTCCAATGACACTGCCGTCAGCACCAACACCGACTTCACGGCCGACGTGGTGCGCATCTGGGTGAAGGCTCCCCCCCGTTTCGGGGGGGCCGGGGGAGGGTGGGTGGACATGGCCAAAGTCGGCCGTGCCCCCTGCGACAACCCGGAGATGGAGCGGGTGGCGTGGGAGTGAGGGGACGGCATCGGCCCGGCCGGGGTGTATGCCCCGACCGGGCCGGTGGATGTTGCTCCGTAAGTTAGGCGGCTTCAGGGCTCACCGGCCAACGCCTCCTCCAGAGCCTCCTCCCAGAACTGGGCATACCCATCCCGAAGCAGCAGTACCTTCCCGGTGCGTGCTTCTTCCTCTGCTTCCTCGATCACCTCTTCCCCTGCCACAGTCGGGATGGCACGCAGGCCGGCCCGGCACAGAGCTGCCGCCCGCCGCCGCGCCCGCTCCACATCATGCGGATAGATTACCCCGGAGACCTCCACCGCCAACCAGACCTGGGGGGCGTCTGGCAGGTGACGAGGTTGCCCCCTGATCAACAGGTCCAGTTGCAATAGGTCCCGGAACTCCTTCGCAGAGAGGTGGGCCTCCAGGTCGTCCTCGATCTCAATGGGGGATACGACGCGCATACGTCGTAGGAGAGGGCCGAAGTAGGCCCCGGCCCGTTCCCGGTAGGTGAGTTCCAGTTGGCGGCCCTTGACGGCTCCGAGAGTATCCTGCATACCGGACACGACCTGGATCAGGTCCGCCAACTGTTCCGCGGTGTGCCGCTGCGCCTCGGCCAGTTGTTGGACCGCGGCCTCCAGCCGCTCCAGCGCGGCTTCCACCCGATCCATTCGCCCCTCAACCCGCTCCTGAGCCTCTGCCAGCCGGTCATAGTCCCGGCGCACGACCCGCACCTCCCTCACCCGGTCGTCCACCAGTGCCACTACTGCCCGGTACATCTCGGCTGTCATTCCATAGTACTGTTCCATTGGCTCACCTTTGCTAACTCGGGCATCTCCTGATTTCTATTATACCCGGCCCACTTGCTTCTGGCAAGCCACAACCGCAGGCAGCACATTTTCTCATCTTACCAAGTGACACGCCACCAGATGCCCCTCGTCGCCCGACACCGGTCGGAGGGGAGGCAACTCCTGGGAGCAGATCTCCTCCGCGACCGGGCAGCGGGGGTGAAAACGGCAGCCGGGAGGAGGGGTGATCGGACTGGGAATCTCCCCTTTGGGCATCGGTGCTGTGCGGCGGGCGTGGGGGTCGGGTACCGGCACGGCCGCCAGCAGTGCCTGCGTGTAGGGATGCTGTGGATTGCGATACACCTGTTCCAGGGTACCCACCTCGCAGATCAATCCCAGGTACATAATCGCGATGCGGTCACAGATGTATTTGGCCGTCGCCAGGTCGTGGGTGATGAACAGGTACGTCAGGTTGAAATCCTGCTTCAGTTGCAACATCAACTCCAGGAGCAGTGCCCGTACTGAGACGTCGACGTTGGCGATGGGTTCGTCGGCGACGATCAGGTCCGGGTGTAGCATCAGCGCCCGCGCGATGACGGCCCGCTGACGCTGCCCACCACTCAGTTGGTGCGGGTATTTGTCGTAGAGGATGTGAGCCGGTGTTAGTCCCACGTGCTCCATCATCTCCAGCACTCGACGGTGCTTCTCCTCCCCCTTGGCCACGTCGAAAATCTCCAGGCTGTGGCCGATGGCGTCGCCGCACTTCATGCGGGGGTTCATTGAGGCGAACGGGTCCTGAAAGATGACCTGCATACGCTGCCGCATACGGCGCATCTCCTCATTGCTCAGCGCGGCCAGGTTCACATCATCGAAGATGATGTCGCCCTTGGTCGGTTCTACCAGGTGTAGGATCAGCCGTCCGGTCGTCGTCTTGCCACTGCCGCTCTCCCCGGCCAGCCCAAAGACCTCCCCACGGCGGATCTCAAAGTTTATCCCGTCTACAGCACGCACGAACTGCCGCTGGCGGGTCACCAGACGTTCGATAAAACCTTTCTGGACGGGAAACCATTTTTTCAGGCCCCGTACTTCGACCAAGCTGTCAGGTGTATCAGGCATATCATCCTCTCTCGGAGAAGTAGACGAGTAAACAAGTAGACAAGGCTCTGTCTACTTGTATCCTTGTTTACTTGTGTCCCTCTTGCTCTCCGTACAACCAACAAGCGGTCCAATGACCTGGTTGCACCTCTTTGACGGGCGGCTCCTCGACCCGGCAGCGCTCCATCGCGCGGGGGCAGCGCGGGTGAAACTTGCAGCCCGGCGGGGGATTGATCAAATCGGGCGGCGCCCCGCTCATAATCTGCAGATGGTCCTCCGTGAGGCTGATGTTGGGCACCGAGTTTAGCAGTCCTCGGGTGTAGGGATGTAGCGGATCGTCGAAGAGCGAGAAGGCATCGGCCAACTCCACCAGTTTGCCGGCGTACATCACCGCTACCCGATCCGCTAACTCGGCCACCACACCGATGTTATGGGTGATGAGGATAATGGTCAGGTTGAACTGGCGCTGCAGGTCTTTGAGCTGATCGAGGAACTGGGCCTCGACGATGACGTCTAGCGAGGTCGTCGGCTCGTCGGCGATGATCAGGTCGGCGTTCAGCGCCAGTGCCAGCCCGATCATCACCCGCTGGCGCATGCCGCCGCTCAGTTGATGGGGATAATCGTCCAGTCGCTCGGCCCGGATGCCCAGGCGGTCAATCAATTCTGTTGCCTGTTCCCGTGCTTCCTGCTCCTTTACCTCGGGGTGATGTGTCCGAATCGTCTCCACCATGTGGTCGCTGACGCGCTGCAGGGGGTTCAGGCAGGTCATCGGGTCCTGGAAGATCATTGAGATATGCGCTCCCCGCAGGCGACGCATAGCCTCATTGTCCAATTTCAGCAGATCTTGCCCATTGAAGACAATCTCACCAGCGACGATTTTGCCGGGCGGACGCAACAAGCGCAGAATCGCCATCCCCAGGGTGGACTTGCCGCAGCCCGACTCGCCCACCAACCCCAGTACCTCACCCCGGTACACCGTCAGACTAACGTCATCTGTCCCCCGCACAACACCGACTCGGGTGGGATAATCCACACTCAAATGTCGTATTTGCAACACTGGCTCGCTCATGCTTCGGTTAACCTCGGATTCAGAATCTCGCTCAGTCCCTCACCGAACATACTGAAACCCAGCGCCACCAACGCGATCGCCAGGCCGGGAAAGGTGACGGGCCACCAGCGGCCGCCGACCAACTCCGAGCGTCCACGGTAGATGTCGTACCCCCAGTCTGGCTTGGAGGGGTCCACCCCCAGGCCGACGAAGGCCAGCCCGGCCTCGGTGATGATGGCGTCGGCGATGTTCAGGGAAAAGACTACCACGATGGAGGGGATAACATTGGGAAAGATGTAGCGCCATAGGATCGTCCGGCCCCGCGCCCCCAGGCTGCGGGCTGCTTCCACGTACATCTCCTCTTTGATCGAAAGCACCTGTCCACGCACCAGGCGGAAGAAGGTAGGGACGTAGATGGTGGCGATGGCAATGGACATATTCAATACGCCCGCGCCCAGCAATGCTGCCAGCGCGATGGCCAGGATCAAGCCTGGGAAAGCATAGATACTGTCCATAATCAGTGAGAGGGCGCGATCCAGCCGGCCGCCCAGGAAGCCGGAGATCAGCCCCAGCGGCACCCCCACGATGAACGAAAAGGTGGCTGAAAGAAGCGCTACCTGGAGTACGATCTGTGCGCCGTAGATGATGCGGCTGAAAATGTCGCGTCCCAGTTGGTCGGTGCCGAAGATGTGCTGCGCATAGGGCGGGGCGAACGGATCGCCCGTGCGACTCTCGGGATCGTAGGGGGCTAACCGGGGTGTGAGAAACGTAAGCAGCGTCAGCACGACGATAAATACGACGATGAGCCCGCCCGTCACCGTCATATACCATTCTGTGCCGTACCACTTGCGGCCTCGTAGAAAGCGGGCCAACAGGCCGGGTTTAACTTCGGCGATGGCTGTCATACAGCTTTACCTCTCCTATTCTAATGGGTGTGTTTCAAGTGAGTTGGAGGAAGGGAGCGGACGCCCCACTTCAGCGGGAATCTTCCGGCTGAAGCCGGACGTCCAACCGAAATAAAACACACCCCATAGATGATTTTCCATCCTCACGGTGCGTCATTTGAATTGCGCAGAAGACGACGGAGTATCCAAGTGATAGGTAAACAGCAAGCGCCACGGCTCACCGTCATCCATAGGGACACGGATGTCCCGTTGGTTGAGGACGACGCAGTGGCGCTCGTAGGCTGCCTGCATGCGGCGATCCTCAAACCGGTCAGCCACCACCAGGATAATCCGCTTCGTCTTGTGGCGCACGAACTCACCTTGCAGGTTCAACAGCCGCTTCAGGATGGTCTCCCGCTCCAGGTTGGCCAGTTTGATCTGATAGAGTTCTTCCACGTTGGTACTGAGCGGTTCCCCTTCCCGTCCTTTGGCCGTCGAGCGTTTGTCCTGTCGTCGCCGTTCGGCGGCTTGTTGCTCCGCTTCTTCCCGCAGCACCGGCTTGAGGGCTTGTTCGATGAAGTCATCCACCAACGCCTCCTGCGCGGTGAAGACCTCCAGTTTCAGTTGGGTCAGAATGGACTCGCGTGTCAGGTCCAGTTCGGCCACAGGCTCCTCCTCCGGGCGCGGGCTCTTGCCATCCGCCCAGTTCAGCAAATCGTTCAGTTCTTTCAGCCGCGCTGTGGCCCGATGGATACGGCGCTTCAGCTCTTTGATCAACTTCTTCAAGTCTCGGACGCCCAGTCCCAACCCGTTGGTGGACGGTTCTCCTCGACGCAATCGTTCCAATTCTCGCTCTACCTCCCTCAGTCTGGCCTGGTCATTGGCTTGGCGCGTGGCTACCTGGCGACGGTTCCTCAACAACCGCTGGCGCTCCTTCTCATCCGGCATCTCAAGTTCACCAGGTTGAAGATGTGCCTCTCCGCCGCCAAAGGCGGACAAGTTGACCCGGTGTTGCAACTGTTTCAACAGAATCTCCACCCGCTGCCGGAAGCGCAGTCCATTGACCACCACCTCCTCCTCGTCCATCTCGTCTTGCCCGACTCCAACCACCAGCCGCGCCAGCTTCTTGCTGCCGGGCTTGCCGTCCCACTCCACCACACACCGTATTGGCTTCTCCAGTTCATAGATGGACAACTCGGTGTCGAGACGGTAGCTCACTACCTGTTCCACCATCTTCCCGGTCGCCTCGTCGTGTACCGTAACCGTGACCGGGTGCGTTTTGAGCTCTGTTTCGCTCACTCCTTCCAACGCTTCCCGAATAGCCTTGATGTCCTTTCCCCAGGTCAGCAACTTCGGCCCTGCCCTCAAGGCCCAACAGATGACCGTTTTGACGCTCCACCAGCGGTCGGCGATGACCAGTTCCAATTGCCAGCCGGGGGATACGCGATCCAGTCCGCCGTTGATGATCTTGACGGCTCGCTGCACCACTGCCAATGGGGTGACATTCGAAGGCCCCAGTGGGCAGGTCACGGCGTGCCCGGTATCCACATCCTGGGTCATATGGCGACGGAAGGCCTTGCGGATCCCATAGCGGGTACCGTGCTTCGTTCGGGCAATCGGCTCGCGACGGAAGACGGCATTGACGTAGTCATCCAGGTAGACCGCCCGGCCTTGGATCAGCCCGCTCCGCACACGCTGGGCCACGGCTTCTTCCTGGTAGTCCTGCAAGCGGGTGATGGTCTCCTCTTGCCCGCCCGAGCGGCGCACGGTGACTTCCTCCTTCACGTGCTGCGCCACCGCCACCAGCCAATTGCGCAGACTGGTGGCCGACAACCCGGCACAACCGCTCACAAGCCCCCGTACTTGACGCCAGGCGAAGTACTTGACCTGGCTCAAGCGCTCTCCACCGCTCGCCAGCAGGTAGACCAGCAAGATATGCCATACTCGCAGCGGCGGCCACCGGCTCAACACCGGCAGAGGAGCCACCACCAGCCGCTTGAGGCTCTCGTAGACCCCGTTGAGGGCCATAAAAGCTACACCCAAGGCAGATCCCACCAAGCCTTGCTGCGGCGTTTGTCATTCACGCAGACTGCTGCCGCTCAACATGCTCTCCAACGGTTCCCCCGCCACGCCAGCCCAGTAGGCCCGCCGTCGCTCCGCATCCACGTAGGCAGCCACCTCTTCCGCCAGTCCGGCCTCCGCCGCCGCCCGCCAGCCCATCTTGTGCAAGTGCCGCCCCACCGTGCGGTCGTCCACCACCTGGCCCAGTTGCGCAGCCAACCTCCGCTCGCTGTTCCCATCCCCTCGCACCAGGTTCAGCGTGGCATGGCGTATCAATTCCGGCTTGTGCGGCTCCATACGATAGTCCGTCCGTTGCCCTGGGCTGAAGTGCCGCCGGTCCATCAGGTCAGTGCTGCTCCCCGTCGTGGCGTATGTGACCAGATACGCCTCAACGGTGCGGGACGTCACACCTTGCACCGCCGCGGCTTCTTCGGCGTTGATGATCTGGCTGTCTACCAACCAGGTCGTGATAACCCTCAGCCCCTCACGGTCGCCGTCTCGCAGGGGGGCGAGCCTTTGCCCATCCAGCGTGACCCAGACGAAGCCGTTCTCGCTATCCGGTTGCAGTGTAAGTCGTGGCATCAAAGCCTCCCCCCAGATATTGATAGAGACAGTTATGCCACAGAATAGCCGATTGTTAAGGATCCGCCAGCGATGTGTCTACGCGATTCAAATGACGCACTCACCCCCTCTTACCAGGAGGAAAAATCATTTATGCCCCTTGATGTTTACTGTTCCCATATCAGAATCCTCTCAGGTGGTTCACCCAATCTGTTAGCCTTCATCCAAGACACAATGCCCGTGGTACCAATGACCAGGATGGCGGCATCATCATACGTAGTGTATCATTCCTTGATAGACCTGTCAACCATCACCGTCAGCGCGAGCGCGCCATCTCAATCACCCCGTCCTCCGCAATCGGGAAGACACGGTGGCAGTCGGCACAGCGGAATGCCCGTGCTTCGCGGTTCAGCCGGCCGCCGCAGGTGGGGCAGCGCAGAATCTCGAGCAGTGGCCGAACGGAACCGCCTCGTGGCTCTCCGGCTTTGACCGCCCAGGCCAGGTCGTAGTCTACCTGCCACGGCTGTACCTTGATCTCTTCGAGCGGAAACTCGCGCAGCAGACGCTTGAACTCGTCGCGGGTGAAGGCTCGCCCGGGCAGGAACTTCGCGTCGGGTCCGACGCGGTTGGTCACCAGCAACACCCCGCTGGGCCGTAAGACGCGCACCAGTTCCGCCAGCACCGCTCGCGGGTTGGGTGTGAACTCCAATGCCTCCAGACAGGTCACGGCGTCAAAGGTGTCGTCGTCGAAAGGCAACTGGCGGGCATCCTGCCAGATGTAGGTCAGCCGATCTGCGAATTGGGCCGTCCTCCGTACCGCCTCGCGCAGCATACGGCGTGATAGGTCAAGCACAATGACCCGCCCGTTCAAGGCCGGCCGGCACAGCAGCGCCCGGGGCAGCCGGCCTGTGCCCGCCGCCACGTCGAGCACCAGGGGCGCAGGCGTAAATTCCAATGCACGGGCCAGCGGCAGGCCCAGAAACCACTGCTCAGCGCCGACGTCGAACTGCTTGATGCGCTCGTAGGCCCGCGCCGACCAGTCGTAGAGCAGTGTCACGACGCGCGGTCCCAGGTAGGTGCCTTCGGCGATGATCAGTTGCCAATAGAGCAGCAGTCCCAGCAGTACAAGGCCAAGGAGCCCCACGATCAGCGCTGCCCAGTCCATGGTTCATAGTGCCCAGGCAGCGACCAGCATCGCCGCCATCAACCAGGGCTGGGTATATCGCACGTACCAGGAGGCAGGCTGGCCCCGCCGCAGCCAGGGGAGCAGCACCAGTTGCGGGACCAGCAGCAGCAACAGAAGCCCTGCTGCCAGAGGGCAGTACAACATGACGAAGAATGCCACCGCCAGGAATTGGGCACCGATCCCCAGCAGGCGTCCCCAGGGTGAGTTGGCTCGCCAGGCAGCCCCCCACGCCAGGGCGAAGGCCAGCGCCAGCCCAGCCGAACGCAGCGTGAGTGACCCGAAGGCAGCGTGCCCAGCCAGCCAGGAAAGTGTCACGGCGATGACAGCGTCCCATCCCGGCGCGATGGAGCCCCGGCCGCCCTCCCAGGCCAGGCCCAACTGCATCACGGCCAGGGCAGCCATGCTCAGCAATATCAACTCCGTCCCCAGCAGCGCCCCCACCACCGCCACCGCTGGCAGGGCGACGGCGGTTGCCGAGAGCGCCGGGCCACAGGCGGGCCAGAGAACGTCACGCCACCAGGCGCGCAGTTGCCCCAGCCAGCGGGATGCCTGGTCCCCGGGGGAGCCAGGGAGTGTGTAGGGAGGTGTTGCGAACGGCTTGCCAAAGCGCCAGTTGCGCCAGCGGCGCAACGGTGTGGCCCAGTCGGTGCCTCCCAACGCTGCCCACAGTGTGCCCCATCCCCCATCCACCAGCAGGATCAGCAGGGCCAGCCGCAGCCAGTCTTGGCCCTGCCAGCCGAAGTCGCCTGAGGCAACGACGCCGCACAGAGTCGCCCACGCCGGACTCAACCAGGCAATCGGGTTGGCCAAACGGACCTGCAAGCGGATCAGGCCGCCCGAGGCCGGGCGAGAAGAAGTGGAATGGGGGTTTCCTTCCATAGGCCGGGTGGATTATACCACAGATTTCTCAATAATGCTCAGGGCGGATTGAGCGCAAGCGGTCCAGGAGAAACGGCGCACGTTGGCCAATCCGCGCTCAATCAGACTCTTCCGCAGGTCAGGATCGGTCGCGATGCGCTGCATGGCGGCGGCGATAGCGTCGGTGTCGCCGGGGTCCACCAGAAGCGCCGCGTCCCCGGCCACCTCGGGCAGGCTTGAGGTGGTGCTGGTGATGACTGGGCAGCCGCATGCCTGGGCCTCCAGCACCGGCAGCCCGAACCCTTCATATAGCGATGGGAAGACAAAGGCCAGCGCTCCGCTCAACAGGACAGCCTTGTCCTCATCGGGCAGGTAGCCAGGAAAGAATATACGCCCTTCTATGCCCAGACGGTCTACCTGAGCAAAAAGGTCGTCGTAGAGCCAGCCGCGTTTGCCGGCCAGGACCAGGATGGTTCCAGGTCTCAGAGTTTCAGGTTTCAGGGCAGCGAATGCAGCGATGAGGCGAGCCAGGTTCTTACGCGGCTGGAGGGTGCCCAGGTAGAGAAAATAGTCGCCAGCAATGCCATAGCGCGTCTTGACCACCTCGATCGCAGCGAGGTCGCGCACCGGGGCGAGCGTCTCGTCGTGACCGGGGTAGACGACGGTGATCTTGTCCAGCGAGATGCCGTAGCGGGCCGCCAGGTCGGCTTTGGTGGCCTCAGAGTCGGCCAGGAGATGCGCAGCGGCCCGGGCGTCCCAGCGGGTGGAGACGTGAAGGTACAAACGCTGACGCCAGGGGTGGGCCTTCGGGAAATAGAGGTAGCCCAGGTCGTGGACGGTGACCAGGCTGGCACGCGGGTGAACGAGGGGCAGGACGTGAGCCGGGACAAACAGCACGTCTGGCGGACGACGTGTCATCTCCCAGGAAAAGCGCAGGTGAGTCCACAGGCGAGGGAAACGGATGACGCAAAGTTCGGCGCCAGGGAAGGCGTCGGCTGGAGGCCTGCTGCGAAAATAGAGACGAAAGCGATGTGGGCTTTCGAGTGTCAGCAGTGCCTGAATGAGTCGCCGGGAGTAGACCTCTGTGCCAGTCGGGTGGGCGGCGACGGCACGACTGGCGTCAATACCAATCAGCATCTACCGCGAGCGTTTGCCGAGCAGGGCACGCAGGAGCACCACCAGGCCCCCCACAATCAGGAGAACGGGCCATAGCCTGGGCAGAAGTTCACGGGTCTGAGGGCCGAGCAGTTGTAGCGTTATGGCCAGCCCTGCGCCACCGACCACGAAGGCCACCAGCGCCAGGAATAGCGCGCCCCAATCCCGGGAACGGGCCGCGGCCCATTGGGACAGGAAGGCAACGCCGCCGATAAGGACGAAGACAGGCCACCACGCGCCCAGATCACGGTACTCCAGAGGGCCCAGAGTGACGCAGAAGAACACCAGCCCCACGAGCGTAGCGGCCGTGCCGACGAAGACCTGGCCGGGGTCGCGCCGCTGGCCGAAGATGTAGCCGCCCAGAAATGCCAAACCTCCGGCGAGGGGAAAAACAGGCCAGATGACGTCCCAGCCGGGAACGCCGATGCCTAGTCCGTCCAGCAGTAGGTAGACGCCCAATAGGATGAGAAAAAGGGCCAGGATGATTGTTCCTTTGCGCATGGTGTCACTCCTTTCCTTCCAATGCACTGATCTTGCCCACGCGGCGCGCGTGGCGGCCGCCCAGAAACTCACTGCTGAGGAAAACCTGCACGATGTCCAGCGCTGAACCGATGCCGAGCACCCGTCCTCCCAGACAGAGGACTTGTGCGTCGTTGTGCTCACGTGCCATGCGTGCCATGTAGCAGTCGGTGCACAGTGCCGCCCGAATACCGTGTACCTTGTTAGCGGCCATGCTCACGCCGATTCCCGTGCCGCAGATGACGATGCCGCGCTGGGCCTCACCAGCAGCCACGGCGTGGGCCACCAGGGCCGCGATGTCAGGGTAGTCCACGGACTTCAGATTATGTATGCCGAGGTCCAATACCTGATGGCCCTGAGCGATGAGAAACTCAGCGATTTGCTGTTTCAGTTCGTAACCACCGTGGTCAGCGCCGACAGCAATGTGCATTAGGTTCACCCCCTATCGCGCAGACCGCGTTCCAACACGCTCCCGGTTCAGAAGTTGAGTTCCTTGAACTCGCCGGTAGACACGAATATGACCCGCTCGCAGATGTTCGCCACGCGGTCAGCGATGCGCTCCAGCTTGTGAGCCACCCAGAGCAGGTAGGTGGCCCGCGTAATGTTTCTCGGGTCTTCCAACATATAAGTCAACAACTCTCGATAGGTCTGGTCATACAGCTGGTCAATCTCTACATCCCGCTTCGCCGTCTCGAACGCCAGGTCCGGGTCGTGCTTCAGATATGCCTCCAGGCTGGCACGGATCATCTCCTGGTCAATCTCTGCCATACGGGGGAGGTCAATCAGCGGCTTGAGATGCGGTTGGGAGGCTAGCCGGATGGCAAGTTCCGCGATCCCGCTGGCATAATCCCCCATGCGCTCCAGTTCAGTAACAATGTGGATTGCGGCAATGATGGCACGCAGGTCTCCGGCCGTGGGTTGCTGAGTCGCGATCAGCCTCAGACACTGCTCCTCGACGTCGTATCGCTTGGCGTTGATCTTCTCATCCCCGGCCATCACCTGGCGGGCCAGACCCTCTTCTTGCTCTTTGAGCGCCTGGATAGCCAGTCTGATAGCGATCTTCGTCATTTCCCCTAGGTCCAGGATGTTATCGCGCAAATCCATCAGTTCCCGATCAAACAACTCTCTGGCCTTGCTCATTTCTCACCTCCTCCCGCCAATCGAGTGAGGCTGACGCGGTATTCAGCAACCAGCGTCCTGCATCCAACTACCCCATCCGGCCAGTGATGTAGTCCTCGGTCAGTCGCTGTGCCGGGTGTGTAAAGACTTTGCCCGTCTCGTCGTATTCCACCAGTTCGCCCAGCCAGAAGAAGCCGGTGTAGTCGGATACGCGGGCCGCCTGCTGCATATTGTGGGTGACAATGACAATGGTGTAATGCTCGCGCAGTTCCCGCATCAGGTCTTCGATCTGCAACGTGGCGGCTGGGTCCAGCGCCGAGCAGGGCTCATCCATCAGAATGACTTCTGGTTTGACGGCCAGCACCCGCGCGATACACAGCCGTTGCTGCTCGCCGGCCGAAAGGTCGAAGGCAGAGGAATGCAGCTTGTCTTTGACCTCATCCCACAGCGCTGCTGCTCGCAGGCTTTGCTTGACCAGGTCGTCCAGTACACGGGACCGCGCTAACCTCAGCACTCGTGGTCCGAAGGCGACGTTGTCGTAGATAGACTGAGGGAAGGGATTGGGTCGCTGAAAAACCATCCCCACCCGGCGCCGCAGTTCAGCCACATCCAGATCCGGCGCGTAGACATTCCAACCGTCGAGCAGGACTTCCCCTTCGACCCGTGCGCCGGGAATGGTGTCGTTCATGCGGTTGAAACAGCGCAGGAAGGTAGACTTGCCGCAGCCGGATGGCCCAATGAGGGCAGTGACGCGCCGTTCCTCAATGCACATTGAGATACCTTGCAATGCCTTAAAGTCGTCGTAGTATAACTGTAAGTCACGGATTTCAAGTTTGCTCATCGCCGGACATTGTACCGCAAGCCACTGGAAGGGGCAAGTATAGATTGAACAGCGAGCGTTCCTTCGTTTTCTCGTTTCCTAAATCAAGAACCGCGCCTGGGGGCGCGGTCCTTGCTCCGCCCTATTCACACGTTATTGGACACTCTGGATCGGCAGTGTGAACGTAAATGTCGCGCCATGTCCTTCCTCACTGCTGGCGTAGATCTCCCCCCCGTGCGCCTCAACGATTTGCCGCGTGATGGTGAGCCCCAACCCGGTTCCCAATGCCTGACCCTCCGTACCAGGCACACGGTAGAAGCGCTCAAAGATATTCGACAAGGCATCCGCCGGGATACCTGGACCGGTATCGGCAACGCTTACGGTCAGGTGGTCTCCTTCGTCCCTCGCTGTGACCGTGACATTGTCGCCCTGCCGGCAATACTTGACCGCGTTACTCAGCAAATTAAGCATTACCTGGTGCAGACGCTGCGCGTCCCCTACGACAGACGGCAGGGTAGCAGGAGCCTCAACCAACAACAAGATTTGTTTAGCATCAGCCTGTGGCCTCAACACATTAACTGCCATATGGATCACTGTTCTCAGATCAACTGGATCTTGAGCCAAAGAGGCGCGGCCTGACTCCAGCCGTGCCAGGTCAAGGAAGTTATTTGCCATCTCATTGATGCGTTCGGCTTCGCATTGAATAATGTCCGCAAACTGGGAATACTGAGACACCGTCACCTCCGGTCGCTGCATAAGGTCAGCATAGGCGACGATGGACGTCAGCGGCGTGCGCATCTCGTGTACAATCTCGGCGACCAGGTCGGACTGCTGAAACAGCAACGCGTTCTGCACCGCCACCGCCGCCTGATCGCCCAGCACGGTCAGCAGTTCGACGTCCTCTCCGGTGAACTCGATCCCGCCCCCCTTGTTGATCGCCTCCAACACACCGATCACGTTGCTCCTGGCAACCAATGGGACAGCAAGAACCGAGTGGGTGGTGATAGCAGACTGCTCGTCCGCCTTCACGATGTTGTGGCCAAAACGAGGGTCCTTGCGGGCGTCCGAGACGGCGATGGGTTCGCCGGTTCGCACAACCCATCCCGCAACGCTGCCTTCCATAGGGACGATGATCAAGCGCACACCCGGCAGATTGGTCGCCGCCTTGAAGTACAACTGATCGCTCTGGCGGTCCACCAATAAGATGGAACAGTATTCTGTCTCGGTGAGTTCCTGCGCCGCCACGATGATATGGTCTAGCAGCGGGGGCAGACTGAGAGTCGAGTTCAGCGAGCGGCTAATCTCAATCAGTCGCTCCAGCCGAGCCACGCGTTTCCCGAGCTGTGTTCGTTGACGACGATCTACTACCATCCTACCCCCTTGCACAGGCATGTGCGATGTGAGGCAAGACCTCAGCAACATCAGCGCGGATGACCACCTCGGCCACATCGTCAATGCAGGTAGGCATTAAGTTGACCACGATAAGACGCCCAGCGTGCTCACGTACCAGGCGGGGCAACCGCGAGGCGGGCGTGATCTCCAGCGATGACCCTGCAATTAGCATCAAGTCGGCCTGGCGGATGTGCTCCATTGCCGCATTGACTACCCTGATTGGCAACTGCTCCCCAAGAAGCACGACGTTGGGCTTCATCACGCCACCGCATGCAGCACAGCGAGGCACCCCGCCTGAGGCGAGAAAATCATCCAGCAATTCCTCGGTGGACACGACCTGATAGCAATTGATGCAGGTTGCCTCCCGCATGTGACCGTGCAGCTCCAGTACCTCGCGTGCACCAGCCCGTTGGTGCAGACCGTCAATGTTCTGGGTGATGAGCGCCTTCAACCAACCACCGGCCTCCAGTCCCGCGAGCGCCAGGTGACCAGGGTTAGGTTCGGCCGTTAGCAACGCCGTCATCATCGGCCGTATCCAGGCGTAGAATGCCTCGGGGTTACGTCGAAAGGCATAGATGGAGGCTACTTCCATTGGGTCAGAGCGCTCCCACAGCCCAACCCCCGGCGAACGGAAGTCAGGAATACCGGAGGGAGTGCTTATGCCTGCGCCAGTCAGCGCAATAGCATAACGAGCCTCTCGCAGGAGCGCCGCAGCACATGCAATATCATCTACATATTCATCAGCGCAACTCATGTTTGCCTCATGAGTCAAGCAGCGCCGGCCGACGAGTCGGTGGCAGATGTTCACCACCGGCCACCCGGTGCGCCCAGCGAGTCGGCTCTGGCAGACGATACCTGGTAGCGCAAGCCAATACCAACGCAACCGCCGCTTTCAGGTCTATCCGGTGTCCAACGGATACGAAGACCGGACGGACATCGTCGCGCGTCCGCACGACTGCACCGACCACCTCGTCCCCGTCAATCAGCGGAGTCCAACTGCCCCTCTGCTCGTTGGGCTCTACATATACCCCACACAAGCGTGACTTGGCACATCCCACAGCGGACACGTCCAGCAAGACACCGAGATGAGTAGCAAGCCCCATGCGGCGTGGATGTGCCATGCCCTGAGCATCGAACATCAGCACGTCCGGCCGATCCTCCAACTGCTCCAGCGCCGCCAGCACGATCGGGCCTTCACGGAAAGCCAGCAGTCCCGGAACGTAAGGAAACGAAACGGGCATCTCCGCCGTGGTCGTCTGAAAGGGAGTAAGGTCAGGATAGGAGAGCAGCATTACAGCCGCCCGCGCCTGCTCCCCTTTTACACTGACGTCTACGCCTGCGATAATCTCTGGCTGGTGAGCGAGGGGCTCCACGAGCACATGCCTACGCAATTGGCGCTGAATTTCCCTGGCCTCAGCCAACGAAATGTCCCATGGATGGGTGAAAACAGGCCGGACAGTCATAACTCAAACGCTAGCCAGATACTCTGCGATGGCTTGGAACTGCTGGGCAACCAGACTGTTCGGGTGCAGCATCACCATCGGCGTCCCTTGTTCCGCTGCCTGGAATGCCAGTTCGGGGGCCGGGGTGACCACGCTGGCGAGATCGTGTTGCAACAGGCCCTCTATCGTGCCCTTGGTAAAGGTAGTTGCGGAAGGAGCCTTTTTGATCAGCACCATGCAGATCCTGTGCCTGGCGAGGTTGAGCGACGTGGTCATTTCGCCTAACAGCGACTGCGCCAACGTGAGTGCTATGCGGTGGGGCTCAATGGCCACAATAACTTGATCACAACTCGGCAGAATGCAGCGGTTTGCCTCACCCAAGCCCACCCCCAGATCCAGAAGGAGGTAGTCAGCCATAGCCCCAAGATGCCGGACGACGATCTCAGCGTGGGCTGGAGATACCGGCGTGGCCACTCCAGGCGGCTCGAGCTGACCACTCAGAACCCGCACACCAGTCCTGTGTTCCTCCAATTGGGCCTCTACCATACTCGCTTCAATGTGCTCGACCGGCTGATCCAGCAGTCGCGCCATCCCCCCGTGACGCCGCAGACCCAACTGGATGGCGGAGGTTGCCATGCCGGACTGCATGTCGGCCAACACGACCTGCTGGCCCTTTGTGGGTCCCTGGGTCAGTGCAACGGCTACGTTCACCACCAGGGTAGTAGTGCCCACGCCTCCTTTCGAACCCAGAAAACCAAGGAGCTTAGCCCGTATCGGAGGATGCTCCTCCACCTGTCTCCGCGCCGAGCGCGACAGCACAGCCTCTATACGGGAAACCAACTCCTCTGGGTGGATAGGCTTGGTCAGATAATCGTCGGCCCCGGCCTGGAACCCGGCCACCTTGTCGTCTACCATCGTTTTGGCCGTGAACATAATGATGGGCAGACCGGCCGTGGCAGGGTTGGCGCGGAGCCGGCGGCAGACCTCATAGCCGTCCATATCCGGCATCATGACGTCCAGGATGACTAAATCCGGGTTCTCCGTCTGAGCCTTCACCAAAGCCCGATCACCCGATCTCGCAGCGATGATCTCGTATCCCCGTCGCTGCAACATCAAGCCGACCAACTTCACGATCGCCAGTTCGTCGTCAACTACTAGAATTTTTTGGGACATCGCCGTCTCCACATGTTACTGTAGCCCATCGCCGCCTCCATGTATTACTGTAGCACAGAACGCGATACTTGGCAAGAAAGCAGAAAAGAGGCAACCGCCTGGTTGCCTCTCTGTCGGGGCGCCGGGATTTGAACCCGGGACCTCTACAACCCCATTGTAGCGCGCTAGCCAAACTGCGCCACGCCCCGTGCAACCCAAATTATAACAAAGAGTACGTCATTTGGCAAATCGAGATCCTGTCCACCGTTCACCATCGTGGACAGTGGATGCCCCCCGTTCTTGAAGACGGGAACCAATGCATTCTCCTCACCCACCCCCACTCCTACTCTGAACCATTGTTGCACACCCAGCAGAAGTATGGTAAAATCTTTCGTGAAAGGAGGGTGGCTATGGCTAAGAAGATGGATAAGACCCAAAAATATGCCAATATCCTACGACAGGCAGACATCTTCTACGATCTGACCCATCCCCAGTTGGATATGATTGCGACCATCTGCTCAGAGGTCACACCCAAAGCCGGAGAGGTCATCTTCGAGGAGAACAGTGCCGGTGACGAGTTGTACCTCGTTGCCAGCGGGGAGGTGGACATCTTGGTCAGCCCTGCTCCTACTCAACCCACCTACCCCGGACACCTACCTCGTCCGTTGACCATTGCTACCATCAGACGCGGGCAGACCTTCGGTGAGATCGCGTTGGTGGATCAAGGATTACGGTCGGCCTCAGCCCGCTGCGTTTCAAAAAAGGCACACCTCTTGGTTATACCCCGCGACCGGCTGATCAGGCTGTGCGACAGCTACCCCGACCTGGGTTACCGTCTGATGCACAACATAGCTGCCGACCTGGCATTCAAGATCCGTGGCACCGACCTGACGATTCGCGAACAACTGCTCTGGCGTCCACGGCCGAGGTAGCGCAATTTGACATTTCGCGCTCGTCCGGTATAATTTAAGTACGCGGGTGTAGTTCAGCGGTAGAACGTCAGCTTCCCAAGCTGAATGGCAGGGGTTCGAGTCCCCTCACCCGCTCTTTGTGCGGCCCTTCGCGGATACTCGAAGGGCCGTTTCAACTGCTCACTCGAACAACCCTACGGTGGTTCCAAGCCCACGTCCTTGCGAGGCAACCGCTAAGGGGGGCAGTGAGTTTTAGTAAATGTCTCACATTCCTCTAACGCTATGTGAACAGAAGTGTGCTGTGATGATGACATGACTCGGTTGAGTGAAATCGCGATTGACTTTACAGGCAATCGAGAGTAGAATAGTCTCCGACATGAAACGCCGATAGAGCGCGCCAACGGTCTGACAGGCCCACTCAAGTCTCCCGTTGGCGCGGTGATATGAGGAAGGTTCCGCATTCCAGACCATAACCTCCTATCAATGGCATTGCAACGATCTCTCAATCCTCCTCAGGTAGTTCTATAGTAAGATAAGAGAGCCTGAATACCCAAAAAGCACAGGGGCCAGCCATAGATGGTCCGGCGGACATCGTTCTTTACCAGATCTGCCAGGTGGACTGCAAAGGCAAGCAAACCATGCCCACACCTCTGTGTAAAGTGAGAGGATTAGACGCTGATCGGTAAGACTCTGGGTAAGTATCGCATCATCGAGCACCTGGGGAGCGGTGGCATGGCCGAGGTCTACAAGGCCTACCATCCGGGTCTCGATTGCTACGTAGCCATCAAAGTGCTCCACCACTTCCTGGCTGACGAAGAGGACTTTCTGATCCGCTTCCAGCGCGAGGCGAGGATCGTGGCCACGTTTCGCCATCCCAACATCGTCCAGGTCTACGATTTCGACTTCGATGCGCAGGACGACGCCTACTATATGGTGATGGAGTTCGTTGATGGTCCTAACCTGAAGATGCGTCTACAGGAGATGGCCCAGGAAAACCGAATGCTGCCGCTGGAGGAAGCGATCCATATTGTCATTGCAGTCGCCAACGCGTTGGACTACGCTCATCAGCAGGGGATGGTGCACCGCGACATCAAGCCTGCCAACATTGTGTTTACCCAGGACGGCCAAGTCATCCTCACCGACTTCGGCATCGCCAGGATGATTAACACCACTACATTGACGGCCAGCGGTGCAATGGTCGGAACGCCCGCATACATGGCTCCTGAGCAGGGAATGGGCCAGACGGGGGATGAGCGAGCCGACATTTACTCACTGGGAGTCGTCTTGTACCAATTGGTTACAGGTAGCCTCCCGTTCGACGCTGACACGCCTCTGGGCGTCATTCTTAAACATATCAACGCCCCCCTGACGCCGCCGACTGCCCTCAATGCCAATCTGCCTCCCACTATTGAGACGGTGACTATGCGTGCGATGGCCAAAGATCCCCACAACCGCTATCAAACCGCCAGGGAATTCGCCGCCGATCTGGAAAGGGGTATGGCTGGCGAATCTGTCGAGCCAATCTCGCCAGAACTCGCCATGGCACCAGCGACATCAGAGGCAATGATCACTCCCGGTGCAAAGTACCAGACGTGGCCGTGGAAATTGCTCACTCCGGCGGGCTCCTCGGTCACACCGATCCCTCAAGCAGTCCTGGCGGCTCGTCCAAAATGGGGCTTGGTCGCCGTGTTGGCCACTGTGCTGGCCCTGCTCCTGTTGTGCATTGGCGCCCTCCTCACCACAGGGACATCAGGTCGTATATTCGCCGCTCTGTTTCCGCCGACGGCGACGCCCACGCCCAGTGTGATTGGCACACCTACGTCCACCCCCACCCCTGACCTGACCGCCACATACGACGTCAATGCGACCCAGTTTGCCGCTTGGATGGCCACCTATGAGGCGACCACAGGCGTCACACTCACTCCCTCGCCCACTCCTACTCCCACCCCTGACCTGACCGCCACTGCCATAGCCGCCTGCGTGTTCGACATGGAAGTCGTCAATGACCAGGTGGTTTGGCCAAGCGTGCTTACGCCAGGCCAGCAGTTCGTCAAGCGCTGGTCGATCAAGAACACAGGCACGTGTACCTGGCCAGAGGATATCCAACTGGTCTTCGTGTCCGGTGATGAACTGGAGGTAGTAAAAGGGCCACAGGTCGAGCCACTCTCGCCGGAGGAGAGCGCAGAGATTAGGATCACCCTGCGAGCACCAGCAGTTTACAGTAGGTATACCAGCGTGTGGCGGTTACAAGATGGCACGGGGAACTCTATCGGCGAAGAACTAGAGGTCAGCTGCCGCGTGGGCCCTGCGCCGGCCCCTCGACCGACCGCAACGCCCACCGCTACTCCTACGCCCACCGCCACCCCCACGCCGCTATATACACCCACGCCCATGGAACCCTTGCGCATTGACAGCGTCGGCGTTGTCCCTGGGACCTTCCACAAATTGGAAAGCGGAGATTGGGAGATTGACATATACGTCGTGGCTCGCGGCGGCGATGGCCAGTATCGCTTCTATCGTGACGTGATTTCTTCAGATACGGAATTCTTCGCCCCTAACCCCGACGAGCCGTGGGTCGGCGTATGCCACGGTGCGAGGTGGAAAATTTGCAAGAGTATGTGGATCTCGTTCTGGGTTCAATCAGCCGGCACGAAGGCGCACTGGGACGGTTCTTTTGCCTATCCGGACGAGTGTCCTTAAACCCCAAGCACGTAACTGACCGCCGTGGATCTCCTCTCACGGCGGCTTCTTTTCCCATTCGCTCTCCTGCGCTATAGGGATGAAAGGCCCTATCACTACGTCACTACGGAGACGGTAAGCCAGGTCGCCAGCGCGGCGAAGAGCAACGTCATCCCCAGTTTGACAGTCGCTGCTCGCCGCTGGAGGAAACGGGTCAACTGCTTCGAGCCGGTGCCGTAATAGGCCAGGATAAAGACCACCACCAGCGGCAGGACGAACAATAGATTATAGAGCACGAGGAAGACAAACGCGCGCACCCGCATCTCCGGCTGGCTCATCACAAAAACGATGGTCGGCAGATAGACCTGACCCGTACAGGCCAGTTCCAGAAACGAGACCACCACCCCGGTGACGAAGGCCCCCACGACGAATGCCTCTGACCTGCGTCCCTTGCGGATGACCGCATTGATGCGCATCCGCAGTGAGTGAGGCAGGTTCAGCGTCATGTCGCCGGTCTCGCCCCGCCGGGCCCTGAGAAAATCAAGGAAACTAAACACCGCCAGCACTGCACACAAGAGGCCGGTCAGGCCATACACCCAGCGTCCCAACGTCGTCAGCAAGTCGCCCAGCAGGTCGAGCACCTTGTAGAAGCCCAACCCCACCACCAGGTAGGCCAAGAACACGCCAAGGGTGAAAGCCACACCCACGGCCAGAATCTCCCGCCCCTGGCGCCCGCTCAGCGTCAGGTAAGAAACGAAAAAGGCCAAGGTTGCAAAGGCACAGGGATTGAGGCCATCCACCAGGCCGGCGAAGACGACGGTGAGAACGCCGAAGGATCTGAAGCGTTCGATGATGCTCTGCTCGGCTTCCTCGGGGCTGGAATCCGCCCACACTTGTTCCGCGCCGGTAGGAGCGTACTTCTCGGCCAACGCCAGCACTGCCTCGGACGTGATGTCAGTGCCGATCAGGTACTCATCGCCAACGAAGAACGCCGGAGTCGTCAGACGCTGCTTCTCAGGCACACCGAGGCGAGCGCCCAGCCATTCCGCCAAAGCGGCGTCTTCCTGAACGTTATATTCTTCGACCAGCAACTGCGGGTACTTGCTTTGCACGTACCGGATGTCGTATTCGGCGCGGCTGCAATCCTGACAGCCCACCTCGTAAAAGTAGGCCGCCCAAATCGGCGCTGGTCCTTCACAGGCGACCGCACCCTCCGGGCCACAGGGCTCCACTTCCCCCACTCCCGGCAGTCCCAGATTAGAGCCCGGGCCCGCCCCCCATTCGCCTTCAACAGCGATTCCCTCCAGGCCGGGGATGTCGGGCCAGTACGTGCCCCCCACCCCCAGGCAGGAATCGAGCAAGCAGCGTAACTGCTGGCGGATGGCATCCTCGCCGATGAGCACCTGCCCGTCAATGACCAGCGTCGGCAGCCCACGCTCCTCCGGCGTCACGCCGAACATCTCCTCGGCATGGATCAACATCTCGTAGTTGGCCGGGTCGGAGATCTCGACCATCTTGATCTGCAGTTGATCGCCGTATTCGGCCTGCAGCGGTGCCAACACCTCGTTGATGAGGACGATGCAGTGGGCACAATCAGTGGCATAGAAATAGACCACCCGCACGGCCGGGCCACCCTCAGCCCAGGCTATACCCGCCCCCCAGGTGAGAGCCAGCGCCAAAATGAGCAAGGCTGTCCACAGCCGATACCTCAACCCATTAGATCTTCCATCCACTGTCACCTTCTCCTTGTGACAGAATATTATGCCGCAATTCAGCGAGTTGGCAACCCTGCCCCAACTACCCCAACATCCCCCGGATGATGATGTCCACGGCCTCATCCTCCTCTAACCCGCGCGCCATCAGCGTCTCCAACTCTTTCTTGCTGACGCTGCCGATAGCCGCCTCGTGGGTCACCCGCGCCCGGTCGTTGCGCACGACGACGGCCGGCACGTTGCGCGCCACTGCCTCCCCGCGCACGATCTCGGTGCAGTCCATGTGTCCCACCGCGCCGGGGGCGTTCCCCTCGGCGGTGGTATAGACCTCGCTGGTGGCCCGGTCGCGCACCGCCACCCGCGTCTTGGTCAGGCCACGCGCCCCCTCGCCGTTGAGCTGCACTGCCTCGTTGACGCTGATGAAGTCGTCGGCCCAGCCGTAGGCCTTGGTAACTAACTCGACCACGCCACGATCCGCCACGTCCACCTCGAATTGTATCACCAACCGCCCCACCCGGCCGTGCACCAGGTTGAACCCGAACTCCAGCCGCCCCCCCTCATCCACCTGCGCGTGCGTGGTGGGCAGCACCTCAATGCCACCGTGGGGGCCGTGGTAGTGCGCTTCGCTATAGCGCATCGTAGCGCCCGGCCCGACGTGAACGTGTGCCTCCATCACGTGCTTGAGGTCCACCGCGTTTGGGAAAGTACAGTGAGCCAGGAAGCCCACTTCCGCCCCCTCCCCAATCTCGAACTCGGGGATGATCTCTTGCAGACCCTCGGCGGGGATCATCCCGAAGCACAGGTGCACCGGGTAGTCAACTTTCGTGCCTGGCGCGACGGTGATGCGGGCACGCACACCACTCTCCAGTTCCTCCGCCTCGATGTTCACGCCTTCGATCTCGTTGAGCGCCAGCACCCGGTTGGCGCTGACGACGGCGCTGGCGACCCGTGGCGTCTGCAAGAGGTCCGGCTTGCCGCCAGCCTGCTCATAAGCCTTCAGGATGGCCTTAAAATCGCTGGCCCAGGCCGGGTCACGCTGCTGCAGAAGCGAATGGCTACTCATCGCGCACCTCCTCTGCGACCACGCGCTGGTAGGTGCCGCCGGCCTCTGCTCCCCACGGCTGGCTGCCTAGCAGTCCCTCGTGGGGCCGGCAGCGCCGCGCGAAATACTCGCGCACCTCGGCCGGAGTGCCGGTGTTGACGACCGCGCCGCCGCACATCAGCGAGGCTGTATCGGCCACCTCGGCCATCTCATCGCGATGCGTGATCAGAAGGACAGACGTGCCTCCGTCGGCCATGCGGCGGATCAGCGTCATGATGTCCTCGATGCACAGCACGTCAATCCCCGAATCGGGCTCGTCGAGAACGGCCAGCCGGGGCTGCATCGCGTAGACCGCTGCCAACTCGATCCGCTTCCGCTCACCGCCGGAGAGGGCGCTGTTGACCGTGCGGCCCAGGTAGGCCAGAGGTGAGAGCGCCACCGCCGTCAACGCCTCCTCGACCCGCTCCCGCGCCGGATTCTTCATTCCTAACGCCAGGTAATCGGCCGCCACCAGTCCCTCGAAGCGGGCCGGCTCCTGCCAGGCCAGCGTCAGCCCCAGCCGCGCCCGCTCGGTCACCGAGAGGCCAGTGATATCTCGCCCATCGAACAAGATACGACCCCGATTAGGCTCGTACCCGCCACAGCCCATCAGTGTAAGCGCCAGGCTGGTCTTGCCTGAGCCGTTGAGGCCCAGCAAGGCGTGCACCTCACCACGCCGCACGGTCAGGTTGACCCCTCGTAGCACCTCCGCGCCGGGCCGCTGGACCCACACATCCTCTACTTTCAACAACGCGTCATTCCCCATCTCACTCCCTATAGTATGCCCAAGTGGCCATCTCGCCAGTGAACTTTGTCACGTCACTGGCAAGACAAATTTCACTCAGTTGCCCTGCGGCCCGAAGTATACCACAGACTGGCCCGATGTGAAGGCTCCGCCCGGATTGCCTCCCGCGCCTTTTTGTGTTAAACTTAGAGCTACTGATTGGGCGGGCGGTAGCAGGGCCTGGCCTGCTGGTTCTGTGACCGGGCTTCTTGGAAGCAGGAGGAACTGTGGAGAATGAGATTGGCGCTAAAGCAGAGAGAAGCACAACAGCGGCGGCAGCGCTCCTGGAAAGCATGCGGGCAGTGCAACAGGCGCTAACGCAGCCGCCTGGCCTTTCTCTTGAAGAACTGGTTACTCGGATCCAGGATTGGCAACAACTGGTGACGGGACTGACCGAAGGGTCAGTGCGGGAAGTGGAACTGGCGACCCTCTACGAGATCATCAGGGTGCTGAACTCCTCGCTCGACCTGACAGAGACTCTGGGCTTGGTGATGGATTCGCTTATCCACCTCACAGGGGCTGAGCGAGGCTGCCTGATGTTGCTTGATGAGGAGGGGAACCTGAGGATCCGGGCGGCGCAACACTTCGATCAGGACAGTGTCGATGCCTCCGACCTGGAACTCAGTCACACGGTGGTGCGGGACGCACTGGAAAAGGGACAGCCGGTGCTGACCACCAACGCCCAACTTGACCCGCGCTTCTCCACCCAGGAGAGCGTCGTTGGTTACCAATTGCGCTCCATCGTTTGCGTGCCCCTTTGCGTCCGGGAACTGGTGATCGGCGCTCTTTATCTGGACAACCGGATGCGGGATGGGGTCTTCTCTCAGACGGACCTGCCTATATTGACAGCGTTTGCCAGCCAGGCCGCCGTCGCTATCGAGAACGCCCGCCTATATACAATGACCGATCAGGCCCTGGCTGCACGGGTGGAGGAACTGACGACTCTGCAACAGATTGATCGGGAACTGAACGCCAGCCTGGACATTGAAAGGGTACTGGACCTGACCCTCTCCTGGGCACTGCGGGCCACAGGGGCGGAGAGAGGGGCGCTGAGCATCCTGGATGACGAGGGGAAAGTCCACACGGTTTCCTGCACTGGTGGCGAGGACACGATGGAACTGGAGTCCGACGCGGTGCGGCTGGCGATCACCAGCCACGAGCCGATCGTGACCGGCGGCACACGGATGCTGGTACCCATCCGCTACGAGGACCGGACGGTGGGATTGCTGGACCTGAGAAACAACAGCGGTGTTCCGTTCCTGCCGGATTACATCCAGTTCGCCAGCCGCCTGGCGGATCACGCCGCTATCGCGATCGAGAACGCCCGTTTGTACGAACAGGTGCGCCAGGCCAACCAGGCCAAGTCGGAGTTCATCTTCCTCGTCGCCCATGAGCTGCGCACCCCGATGACCTCCATCCGTGGCTACGCCGACATGCTAGAGAAGGGCATGGCTGGCCCGCTGACGCCGGATCAAGAGGGGTTCGTCCACACCGTCAGCAGAAACGCGAGGCGGATGCAGATTCTGGTCTCCGATCTGCAGGATGTCTCCCGGATTGAGACTGGCCAGTTGCAACTGGAGACGAAGCCTACAGCCCTGGCAGACGCGCTTGAGAGTGCCCTGGAGGCCACCCAGGCACAGATCAAGGCCCGGTCGCAACAGTTAATGGTGGAAGTGCCGGAGGACCTGCCGCTGGTACACGCTGACCCGGCGCGGCTGGCGCAGGTGCTGACCAACCTGCTCAGCAATGCCTACAAGTATACCCCAGAAGGCGGACACATCCGCGTGCGGGCACGGCTGCAGGACGGGTATGTGCACTGCGCCGTATCCGACACCGGCATCGGCATGTCCCCGGAGGATCAGGCCCATCTGTTCACCAAGTTTTTCCGCTCGGAGAGCCCGGCGGTGCGGGAGATGCCTGGGACGGGGCTGGGGCTGTGCATCGTGAAGAGCCTAGTGGAACTCCAGGATGGGAAGATTGAGGTGAAGAGCCAGCTCGGAGAAGGGACGACCTTCGCGTTCACGGTCCCGGTCGCCGCGGCGGAGTGAGGGCGCGGTGACATCAGCATTTCAGAAGAACACCAAGAGATTCGCGCTGTTTGTTCTAAGCGTGACAGTAGGAGTGGCTGTCGTCTTGAGCGGATGCAGCCCTGCTCCCGCGCCGCCCGAAGCGACATCAGCGCCGTCCGAAGTGACGTCAGCGGCGACCGAAAGGCCCGAGGAGACGGGCGAGTCCGAACCCGCCACCCTGATGCCTGAGGAATCTGAGGAATCTGAGCCGCTAACCCCCGAGCAGGTGGTAGAAGGCTTCTACAGTTGGTACATCGGGTACACCCGGAACGTGGGAAATCCGATGGCCGACGGGGCGTACCGGTCGAGCGAATACCTGGCCGATGAGTTCGTCCAGAAGGCGGATGGGATCATCACCTCCTTTGCCGAGGGTGGCTATGACCCATTCCTGTATGCCCAGGACATCCCGGAAGAGTTCACCTTCGAGGAGGCGCTGGTGTCGGGCGAGGAAGCCAGCGTCGTCATGCACGAGATCTGGAACCCCGGAACCCAGTATGAGCACATCCAGGACGTGGAGGTCGCTCTGCGGTTAGCGGATGGGCAGTGGAAGATCGCCGACATCACCGTCACCACGACACCGGGGGAGGTCGTGGAGGGCTTCTACTGGTGGTACATCGGCTATCCGGGCAACCCGATGGCCGACGGGGCATACCGGTCGAGCGGGAACCTGACCGAGGAATTCGTCCAGAAGATGGACGAAATCATCGCCTCCCTTGATCGCGGGGGCTACGATCCGTTCCTGTGCGCCCAGGATATCCCGGGAGAGCTCACCTTCGAGGAGACGCTGGTGTCAGGTGACGAGGCCAGCGTGGTCGTTCATACCAGTCTCGAGGGCCACATGTTCACCGTAGAACTGCAACAGGTGGACGGGCAGTGGAAGATGAGCGCTGTCATCTGCCCCGAGGCCGGAACGGGCGAAGAGAAATCTACCGCCGGTTGGCAGCTCTTTGCCGACGAGGAGCACGGCTTCCAGGTACGCTTTCCCGAGGACTGGACCTGCGAGGAGAGTCCGCCCGTGCCGCTGGGGATGGAGACGCCCGACGAGCTGAAAGCCCTGAGACATCTGGTGCTCTTCGAGCCCCAGGGCTGGGATGGTGTAGCATCGCCTCTGATCATCAACGTGACCGAGGGAACGGAGGAGGAGTTCGGGCGGATATACGGGCCCGCGACCTCCACTGAAGACCTGGTGATCAACGGCTACGCGGTGGTCAAGGCCATAGAAGACCTCAGTGAGGTGCGAGCCATCCGATACATCTTCCAGAGCCCGACTGACGAGAACGTGCGCATCGTCGTCATAGACTCCATCAGCGGTTCCCCCGAGCAGGCCGAGGGCAATGAGGACGTGATGGAGATCGTCCAGCAGGTGCTGTCCACGTTCGAGTTCACACAGTAGTGCCAGGGCCACGTGTGACGAAGGTACGACGAGAGGTATCTTTTCAAAAAGCTGGGGCGAAAGTAGGTCGGATTTGCTATCCGACCCTGTATGGCGGTTAGCAAAACCGCCCTACGTTGCCTCTACCCCAAGATATTGAAAAGATACGACGAGAGCGAAAAGACCCCCCGTCGGCGCTGGGCTGGCGGCGGTTCCCATCATAGTCGCTGGCACTGAGGAGCAGAAGGCCCACTACATTCCCTGGTTCTGCGATGAGAAGCAGGTCCGGCTGGGCTCCTTCGCCCTCACCGAGCCCGAGGCCGGCTCCGACGTGGCCTTGATCCGCACCACCGCCGTGCGGGATGGCGACTGCTACGTGCTCAATGGCCAGAAGCGGTTCATCACCCACAGCGGCATCGCCGACCTGTACGCGATCTTCGCCACCGCAGACCCCGTGGCAGCCCTGGCTGTGGGGGTCGCGCGGGCAACCTACGAGTACGCCTTCCAATACGCCCAGGAGCGGGTGCAGTTCGGCAAGCCGATCATCGCCAAGCAGGCGATCCGCTTCATGCTGGCCGACATGGCCACGGAGATTGACGCCGCCCGCCTCCTGACCTGAACGTTATGCGAAACGGCGACCTGAACTGTATGGGAGGTTAGACAATGCGACAAGTGATCATCTATCCTGGAGCGGGAGGCGTTTGAATCACGAACGGCGCGAAAATGCGCGAAAGGCACGAAAGGGATATTGAGGCCACGAATCGGCCGAGAGGCGCGCTGGTGGTTGAGTTGTATGGGTTGGCGTAGGAGGAGATTGAAATCGTGGAGAGGTAGAATTACTGAGCGCACTGAGAGGGGTGAGCACACTGAAAGAGACTTCAGTGAGCTCAGGTGTTTCAGCAGGGTCAGTGATTCAGCTTTGACGCCTGCTGGAGATTGGTGCTACAATTGGACTTTGAAGACGATCCCCGACTCGGTGGTGAGGACTACGACATCGGCGCCGATGAGTTCTGGTGGCACGTTTACCTGCCCATAAGGATGAACTGACCTTAGTGAGGAAGGTGTGATGAAAAACTATTTTAGATCGTTTGGGCGAGTTTTACTAACGCTTTTATTGGCGCTGCCTCTATTCCTGGCATCATGTACGGAACCGCCCACCGAAGAACCTGTCGCGGAAGAGATAGAAGCCATCCCTGCAGAGAACACGCATGTGCTGGAACCGACCACCATTGAGCGTCTGGAAGACTTCAGGGATGATGGGACTTTGATCTTTCCCTTGGACACGCCAGAAGTACAAGAGCTAACGACAGGCGATGTGATCGTCAGTGAGGGTACCGGGCTGGCGCCGAATGGCTTCTTGCTTAAAGTGGTCTCGGTGAAGGAGATCGAGGGAAATCTAGCGGTCCAGACCGAGCAGGCCCAACTGGAAGAGGCTTTCTGGCAGGCAGAGGTCAGCGATAGCCATACCTTGACGCAGGAAGATGTAGCCAGTGAAAGCCCTGGGGTTTTGCTAAGCCAGCGCCCCGCCCCGGCGATGGGCGAAATATATATCGGGTTAAATAATGTTGTGTTTGAGGATAAGGAGTCGGGGACCAAGATCACAGTCAACGGCTCGGTCACGCTCACGCCGAAGTTTGACTTCAGATTGTTGATCATCGGTGGTGAGCTCCGGGAGTTTCGGCTGATCAATAAAACCACGCAAACGTCACATTTAGAACTCAGCGCAAAAATGAAGTTCGAAGGGAGAGACAGACTGCTGATCGACCGCATTACCTTTAGACCCCGGCTGATACAGGTGGGCATCGTACCGGTGGTGTACTCGCCAGTGTTGGAGGTGTATGTGGGTGTGGATGGCAAGGTTTCGACTGGCATATCGACCAGCGTGACCCACAAAGTGGTTTATGAAGCCGGGCTGGTCTATGATGGCAAGTGGAATAAGGTCAACAAAGAGCCGGCCCATACCTATGAATTTGACCCACTTTCAGTGACCGCCAAACTCAGTGCGCGGGTGTTTGCGGCGCCGCGCCTGGAGATTCGCTTTTATGGGGTGGCAGGGCCGTATGTGGAGATCGAAGGTTCCCTGGGACTGAACGTCGATCTGGTGTCCGACCCGTGGTGGAAGCTGTTTGGGCGCGTCGAGGCGGTGGTTGGGATTGAATTTGAAGTGCTGGGACACGTGATCGCGGGCTATGAGGAGACAGTGTACTTCCACGAATGGATAATCGACCAGGCCGAATCGCCGCCACCGCCGCTGGTGGGGAACCAGATCGTTTTCGCCTCTGACCGCTACAACGGCAACGCTGATATCTACGTGATGAATGCGGATGGCTCCGGCCAAACGCGCCTGACCGACAACCAGGGCGCCGACTGTACCCCTGCCTGGTCGCCGGATGGCAGGCGCATCATCTACGCATGCGAGCGCAGCGCCAACTATGACCTCTGTGTGATAAACGCCGACGGCACAGACCTGACGTACTTGACGGAGAGCACGGTTGACGAAGTTTATCCAGCCTGGTCGCCGGACGGCACGCGTATCGCGTTTTCGTCAGGCACCTACGGTGATCATGATGTCTATGTGATGAACGCCGACGGCACAGACCCGACGCGCCTGACGGACAGCCCGGGGGACGATGGTTGTCCGGCCTGGTCGCCGGATGGCAGGCGCATCGTCTTTGTCTCCTACCGCGATGGCCACGAGCAGATCTATGTGATGAACGCCGATGGCTCCGACCAGATAAACCTGTCGAATAACGAGGCCAATGAGTACTGGCCTGACTGGTCGCCGGACGGCGAGCAAATCGCGTTTACGACCGACCGCGATGGCCTCTGGGAAATTTACGTGATAAACCCCGATGGCTCCGGCCGGACACGCCTGACGAACAACTCGATCAGTGACTACTGGCCTAGCTGGTCGCCAGACAGCAGCCGGATCACGTTTGTGTCTCACCCCGACGACCACGATGAAATATTCGTGATGAACGTCGATGGCTCCGGCCTGACAAACCTGACTGACAACACGTGGTCCTGGGATCCAGCCTGGTCGCCGGTACCGTAGCGCGGCGCGTAGAAGTTAGCCTTCGTCTTGGATGCTTCCGGCTCTATGGACGCCGAACTGCCAGGGCTGGCAAGAGCAGGCTGGCGGTCGCCAAAGCGGGCTATTATGGCCGGGCCGCCGTAGTGAGCGGGCCTGGCACGTGGATCGCAGGCAAGGAGGAGGTTCTGCCTCCTGAGGCCGTGGCCAGTTGGTGGAAGGAGATCGTTACGCTCGAAGGTGCCCAGGAATATACCAACGCCAACGCTGCCCTGATGGATATGCTGACCCCTCCCAGACCCCAAGAAATGGGACAAGGGGACAAGGAGACAAGAGGACAAGGAGATACGGTTCAGGGAGTGTTTGACCGGATGGGGGAGTTCTTCCAGGCGGATGCGGCGGCTGGCGTGGACGTCGTCTTCCAGTTCAACATCTCCGGCCCCGGCGGCGGCTGGCACGTCACCGTCAAAGAGAGCACCTGCACCGTGGAGGCCGGTGTCCACCCCAAGCCCACCACCACGCTCAAGATGTCGGACGAGGACTTCTTGAAGTACGCGAGCGGTCAACTGCCGGCCATGCAAGCCTTCACTACTGGCAGGTTAAAGATCGGGGGGGACCTGATGAAATCGCAATGAACATCAAACCCTTCCACACCGAGCGCTTCTTCGCCATCCACGAGTTCACCGCGCCGTACATCCTGTGCGCGTCCGACTGCGAGTCGCTGACCGTGGACGAGTTGCTGCAACTGGCCGGGGCCTCCTGGGAGTCCCTGGGCCGGCTGCGGCTGGGTTACACCGAGAGCCAGGGTGCACCCGCGCTCAGAGAACGCATCGCCGATCTGTACACCAGCGTCAGTGCCGACCAGGTGATCGGCCTCTCGGCCCCGGAGGAAGGCATCTTCTTGACGATGCACGCCCTGCTGGAGCCGGACGACGAGGTGATCGTGCTGACACCCTGCTACGACTCGCTGGTCAACGTGGCGGAGTATCTCGGCTGCCGCGTCGTGCGTTGGCCGCTGGCCGAGGCTGACGAACCACCGGACGACCCCGGTGCCTGCCCTGAGCTTGCCGAACGAGGCTGGCGTCTCGACCTCGACGCGCTGGAACGGCTGGTCACGCCCCGCACTAAACTGGTCGTCGTTAACTTTCCGCACAACCCCACCGGCTACCTGCCATCCCACGCAGAATGGCAGACCATCGTCCGGGTCATCGAGCGGGCCGGTGCATGGCTCTTCTCCGACGAGATGTACCGGGGCCTGGAGTACGACCCCGCCGCCCGCCTCCCCTCCGGCTGCGACCTGTACGAGCGCGGCATCACTCTGGCCGGACTGTCCAAGACCTACGGGCTGCCCGGCCTGCGAGCCGGCTGGCTGGCGCTGCAGGACACACCGTACCCCCCCCACCTCCCCCTACGAGGAGGGGCGCTTTTGAGGGATCGCATCCTGGGCTGGAAGGACTACACCACCATCTGTGCCTGCGCGCCCGGCGAAGTCCTGGCCCAGATCGCGCTCCAGGTCGGTGACACGCTCGCCGAACGTAGCCGGAAGATCATTCGGGACAACCTGTCACTGGCAGAGCCGTTCTTCACACGCTGGCGAACCGTCTTCCGCTGGAATCGGCCCCAGGCCGGTTCTGTAGCCCTCGTCGGCCTGCGCGGCCGGTCGGCGCGGGACTTCAGCGACAGGCTGGTGGCCGAACAGGGCGTGCTGCTTCTGCCCAGCACCGGCCTCGGCTTTGGCGATGGTCACGTCCGCTTCGGCTTCGGGCGGCTCAGCTTCCCCGATGGCCTGGAGCAACTGGATCGCTACCTGGCGAGGTTGGTAGGTTGGTAGATTGGTAAACTGGTAGGTTGGTAGGTTGGAGGGAGTCCAATTATGTTCAAAACCCGCGTCACCGAATTGCTCGGCATCGAGTACCCCATCGTCGGGGGATGCATGATGCACATCTCCGAGCCGGAGTTCGTGGCGGCGATCTCTAACGCTGGCGCGCTGGGGATGATGGCCTCAGCCATGTTCACCACCCAGGACGAGTTCCGCCAGGCCGTCCGCCGGGCCAAGGGGCTGACCAACAAACCCTTTGGCGTCAACCTGAGCTTCTTTCCGGCGCTGCGGCCCATTGACAACGACCTCTACGTCGAAGTGATCCTGGAGGAGGGCGTACCGGTGGTCGAGACCAGTGGTCACCGGCCGCCGGAGAACCTGCTGGCGCGACTGAAGGCGGGCGGCGTGAAGACGATGCACAAGTGCGTCAGCGTGCGGCACGCCCTCAGCGCGCAGAGGGCCGGCGTGGACGGTGTGACCATCTTCGGCAGCGAGGGAGGCGGCCACATCGGCGAGTTGGGGCTGACGACGATGGCGCTGGTGCCTCGCGCCGCCGACGCGCTGGATGTGCCGCTGCTGGCAGCAGGGGGCATCGCCGATGGACGGGGACTGCTGGCGGCGCTGGTACTGGGTGCAGAGGGGATCACCATCGGCACGCGGCTGCTGGTCACAGAAGAGTGCCCCATCCACGAGAACTTCAAGCGGGCGTTGGCCGCCGCTACGGAACTGGACACCCTGCCGATCTTCGGCTCCCTGCACAACACGCTCCGCGCCTGGAAGAACCCCGCGGCCCTCAAGGTGGCCGAGTTGGAAGCCCACCAGGCCGAGTTGGGGGAGATTCTGGCCATCGTGGCTGGCACAGAGACGAGGCGCAGGCTCAAAGAGGGGGACGTGGATGCCGGCGTGATCGCCTGCAGCCAGTCCATCGGCATCGTGCGCGAGATCAAACCGGTAGCCGAGGTCATTGGTGAGATGGTGCGGGAAGCGGCGGCGATAGCAGCACGTTTCCAAAGACACGATGAGAACGAGTCAAAATTCTGGACGCAGATTGACGCTGATCCACGCTGATTTACCTGGCTCTACGTGGAAACGCGGGGTTACGTATGCTCAAAAGGGGCGTGCCGTCTTTCGTCCTTGGCGGTGTGCTAGCGCTCGTGATTAACACGGCTGGGGTTGGAGTACGAGACACTGGCCCAGACCAACCCCCGCCTGGTCTACTGCTCGCTGAGCGGCTACGGGCCTGAGGGTTCCTACCGGGAGCGGGCCGGCCACGACCTGAACTACATCGGCCTGGTGGGCTTGCTGAACCTGACCGGGCCGCGGGAGGGGCCGCCAGCCATCCCCGGCGCGCCGGTGGCCGACCTGGTGGGCGGGCTGTGGGCGGCGCTCGGCATCCTGCTGGCGCTGCTGGCGCGGGGGCGGACAGGCCAGGGACAGCGGGTGGACGGGTCGCTCTTAGGGGCAGCGCTGGCCTGCCTGCCGGTGGCGGTGGCCCGGCACCTGGGGGGCCAGCCGGTGGAGCGGGGCGGCAGCGACCTGACCGGCGGCCTGACCTGCTACCACGTCTACGAGACCCGGGATGGGGGATACGTCACGCTGGCGGCGCTGGAGCCGGAATTCTGGGCCGCCTTCTGCCGGGTAGTCGGGCGGGAGTACCTGCTGGAGCAGCAGTTTGCGCCGGCCATCTCCGGCGAGCCGGCCTACGACGAACTATGCGCGCTCTTCCGGGCCTACACGCGCCAGGAGTGGGCGGAGACGCTGGCCGGGGTGGACGCCTGCTGCGAACCGGTGTACACGATGGAAGAGGCACTCGCATCCGCGCCGGTGCAGGCGCTGGGGATGCTGACCGGCGAGGGATTACTTCCCCCGGTGCGCCTCTCGGCCCGGCCCGCCCGCCCACGAGATCTTACCCCCGCTTTAGGCCAGCACACCACCGCGCTGCTGACCGAACTGGGGTACGACGCAGCAGAGGTGGAAAGGCTGCGGGGACAGGGTGTGGTGTAGCCAAAATGAGGCCTTCTGTCATCTGACAAGTGACCCGCGCAGGATTCGAACCTGCAACCAAGGGATTAAGAGTCCCCTGCTCTGCCAAATTGAGCTAGCGGGCCGTGCGCCGCAATTATACTGGGAAGGGTTCTTTTGTCAAGGCAAGGGCGCTGGGAAACGAGTGTCACCGACGGAGCGGGCTAACGCGGGTACTCCCGCACCTGACGCATCGGCCGGCCGACCATGCGGAAGGCCCGCCGCTCCGCCTCCCACCGGATGCGCTCCACATCCAGCGTCAGGTACTCCCCCCGGCGGTAGAGGAGCCTCCCATCGGCCCAGACGTAGGCCACGTCGCCGGGATGGGCAGTGTAAACAATGCCTGCCATAAGGTCGTGTCGGGGGATCCAGTGGGCGGCGGTGGTATCCAGCATGATCAGATCAGCAGGGCGACCCGGAGTCAACACCCCGCTTCGGTCGAAGCCCATCGCTGCGGCGGGGGCCTGCGTCGCCAGCCGCAAGAGAAGCGCGCGCGGCATTGCCCTTGGATCGCCTTGCGCCTCCTTCTGGAAGAGACCCGTCACCCGCATTGCCTCCAGCATGTTCAGATCGCTGTTAGAGGCCGGACCGTCGGTGCCCAGCGCCACATTCACGCCGTCCTCCAGCATCTGCCCGATGGGCGGCATCTCCATCGCCAACTTCTGGTAGGTCTTGGGCGTGTGGGCCACCCATGCGCCCTTTTCCGCCAGGAGTTCCAAATCGCCTGGCGTCACCGCGTTGCAGTGCGCCACCAGTGTTGGTTCTGGCAAATCCAGCAGACCCAGGGAGGCTACATGAGCGACGGGTGTCTTGCCGTGGCGGGCGATGGAGTTCTGCAGTTGCTCCTGGGACTCGCTCAGGTGAAAATGCGCGCCCACGCCAACGCGGTGGGCTTCCTCCGCGAAGCGCCGCAGGACCTCTGGCGGATCCATGTAAGGGGAATGGGGACCCATCGTCGTGCGGACACGCCCCCCCGCTCCACCCTTCCAACGCTCCACGAAGGCCAGTGTTTCTTCAAAGGGCTTCTGTCCCGGCTCGTGCTCCGTCCCTATGCCAAAGTGGCACCAGGCCAAGAGCGCTTTCATCCCGCTCTCCTCCACGGCACGAGCAACCTGGTCCATCCAGAAATAGTGGTCTGCAAAGCCAACGATGCCCGCCCGGATCATCTCGCAACAGGCCAGCGCCGCGCCCCAGTAGACGTCCTCCTCCTCCAGCGCCGACTCGGCGACCCAGATTTTCTCGTTGAGCCAGCGGTCGAAAGGCAGGTCCTCGGCCCAGCCGCGCTCCAGCGTCATCGCAGCGTGGGTATGGGCATTGAAGAAGCCGGGGAGCGCTACCAGATCGCGTCCTTCAACCACCTCGTCGGCCGCAAAGCCCTCGGGGGCTTCGCCCACCGCCACAATGGTCCGGCCCTCGATGGCGATGTCCACACCGTGCAAGATGCGGTCCTGGTCGTCCAGCGTGATAGCGGCTGCGTCTCGGATAAGGATGCTCATTGTGGTTGCTGGTTATTCGAGATTGAATGCAGGGTGCAAGATGCAGGATGCAGGGTGCAAGATGCAGGATGCAGGGTGCAAGATGCAGGATGCAAGATGCAGGATGCAAGATGCAGGATGCAGGATGCAAGATGCAGGATGCAGGATGCAAGATGCAGGATGCAGGATGCAGGGTGCAAGATGCAGGATTATCGTCTGCGATATTGACGTTGTTGGTCGGACGAGAGAACCAGGGCTGCGATGACTTCGTCGAGCAGTTGAATGCGGTGTTTGAACACTTCGGGATCCAGGAAACGGCGGCCGCGGTAATACCAACCACGGGACTCGCGGGCCGAGCCCAGGGCGACGCGCTGGAAGTAGGCGTTTTCTTTTCCGAAACCACGTCCGTGCCCCTCCTCAATGTTGGCACAGATAGACCCCACGCTGTCAACCAGTTGCCTGGCGATCACCCTGCCACGTGGGTCCTTCATCATCCGGTCGGTATCTTCCCAGGCCAGGTCAGAAAGCAGCAGTGCCTTGGGGTAGACCTGGAAGTTCCAGAGGGGATCTTTCTTGATGCTCCCCGGTACCTGTGCCAGCCACTCCTCGTACTTCAACCCTGCCATCTCCTTCTTGCCTCTTGCCTCCTGCTTCTTGCCTCTTGCCTCTTGCCTCCTGCCTCTTGCCTCCTGCCCCTTACTGCTTCTCATACGGTTGGCCGTCGGCGGCAGGTGGAATGGCCTCTCCTACCACGCCGGCCAGGACGATCATCGTCACCAGGTAGGGAGCCATCAGCAGAAAATGGGAAGGGATAGGTACCTCCAGGATAGCCAGTTTGGTCTGGAGCGCGTCGGCGAAGCCGAAGATGAGTGCCGCGCCAAAAGCGCCAAAGGGCATCCACTTGCCGAAGATCATCGCCGCCAGGCCGATGAACCCCTTGCCAGCGGTCATCAACTCATCGAAGCGACCCACCGACCCCAGGATCAAGAAGGCTCCGCCCAGCCCCGCCACCATCCCTCCCAGCATCACGTTGACGTAGCGGGTTCTGAAGACGTTGACACCCAACGTGTCGGCCGCGCGGGGGTGCTCCCCCACCGCCCGGGTGCGCAGCCCCCAGCGGGTGTAGAAGAGCATCACATGAGCGCCGGTCAGCAGAATGAACAGCAGGTAAACCAGCACATTCTGATCGAAGAAAACTGGCCCGATGATCGGGATCTTGGCCAGGCCGGGGACAGGGGTACGGGGAAAGATGCCAGAATTGTTGAGATGCTGAAACTCGGCCAGGATGCGGGCACTGACGAAACTGGTGATGCCCACTGCCAGGATATTGATGGCGGTGCCGGCGATGATCTGGTCCACCTTGAAGCGGACGGCCATGAGGGCCAGGAGCAACCCCAGGAGCGCCCCCGCGACCAGGGCGCTGAGCAGGCCGAAGGGCATGGAGACCCAGGCTGGCCACTCCCAGACGTTGGCCGCCAGGCTGCCCATCAGCGCGGCGGCGAAGGCACCGGTCAGCATCATGCCCTCGATGGCGATGTTGATCACCGCGCAGCGCTCACACAGCGCTCCGGAGAGCGCCGCCAGGGCGATGGGGACAGATCGCAGGAGGGCGCTGCTCAGCAGGCCAGTCAGGTTCAGCGAACGGCCGCGGGCGGCCCACGTAAGGAAGGCCAACACGAACAGCATCGCCACCCCGCCCAGGGCCAGGTTGACCTTGCGGAAGCCCCGCGCCAGTTGCCAGCCCCCTATGAAGACACACACCAGCACAAACCCGTACAACGCCGCCGCGCTGGGAATGGGCAGGTCTGGCACTGGCAGCGCGTGCGACCTGGTAGGGTTGAACACAAAGGTTGACGTCTGGTCTCCAGCGGTGGTACGGGCAAAGAGCAAGAGGACGAGCAACCCGGCCCCCAGGAAAACCAGCCCGTACGTACGCGCCCGCCGGGGAGAAATCCCAGCCCGGGCTCCGCTTCGCTCCCACGCTGTTGTACTCACATCCTACCTCCCTTCTGCTTCCTGCCTCTTGCTTCCTGCTTCCTGCTAGACCTGACCCCAGCCCCGGGTGAAGATTGCCTCACCCACCTCCTTCGGAACGCGGAGGCGGTAGATGAGACGGATCACTTCCGGGGCAGCGATGAAGATGATGATCAACCCTTGTAGCACAGAGATGATGTCAATCGGCACAAAGGCTGGTGGTGCTTGCATCCGCTGCGCGCCGGCCCGCAGGAAGCCGAAGAGAAGCGACGCCAACAGGACGCCCACGGGATGGCTCTTGCCCAACAGCGCCAGGGCGATAGAATCGAAGCCGTAGCCGGAGAAGAAGGCGTTGGGCATGTAATGGATGACGCCCAGGATGTCGTGGGCACCGGCCAGCCCCGCCAGCCCCCCGCTGGCCGCCATCGCCACGACGAAACTTCGCGCCACGCTGATCCCGGCGGTCCGGGCCGCGCGGGGGTTGGCCCCCACCGCCCGGATCTCGAAGCCCAGCGTCGTCTTGAAGAGCAGCCAATAGACCACCGCGACCGCAGCCAGCGCCAGAAAGAGCCCCACGTTGATGCTGATGGAGGGATTGTCGGGAAAGAACTGGGGCAGGTAGGCGGAGGGCTGGATCTCCGGGCTTATAGGACGGTACCCGGGACGAGCCATCGGCCCGCCCACTTGCAGGAGGTAGTCGGCCAACCGGTAAGCGACGTAGTTGAGCATGATGGTGTTGATCACTTCGTGGGCGCCCGTCTTAGCCTTCAGGAAACCGACAATAGCCGCCCAGACAGCGCCGCCGGCCATCCCAGCCACCAGAGCCAGGGGCAGGTGAATAAACCAGGGAAGTCCCTTGATGCTGTACCCCACGAAGACCGAAGCCAACCCACCGATGAAGTACTGCCCCTCGGCACCGATATTGAACAGACCGCAACGGAAACCCAACGCCACCGCCAGCCCGGCGAAGATGTAGGGGGTGGCGATGCGCAGACTCTCCGTCAGCGGGCGGATGGCCCGCAGCAGTTCAGTAGTATCCCCAGTCTGGGAATAGATCGAGAAACCTTCGATGATGCGGGACGGGCTGCCGAAGGCTCCCTCGAAGAGGGCAGTGTAGGCCTGGACGATTGATTGCCAGGCCGCCGCCAGTCCCGCTGTCAGTCCGGTGCCAAAGGCCGCCCAGACATCAGGATCGAAGGCAGCGACGAAGATGCCACCGACGACCAGCGCGGTGAAGATTGCCAGGATCGGCATCAGTGCTGCCGGCCAGTTCCAGGCCATGAGGCGCGGCAGCAACCCCTCCAGCAGGGCCTCTCCCTGAGGCCCTACCCGGGTGTGGACGCGGCCGGTGCGCAGCCCCTCGGCCACCTCCAGAATCTGGCCCCGCACCTCGGAGGGGATGGCAGTGTCGGCCATATGGTAAGGGGCCAGCCCGACGCCGTCAACGCCCAGGTCGAAGCGGAGCACGCCACTGTGGAGTTTCCCCTGCACCGCCCGGGTGACGGCGGTGTAGACCGCCTGATCCACCCGCTTGATGGCGCTGGTCAACAACCGCTCGGCTCCAGGACTCTCCCCACCCCGGAAGGTCGTCACCCACTCGTCCTGGTCCACCCCGATGGCCCACGCCCCTCGCTGAGCCGCAGCCTGGATGGCCGCGCTGCCGCTCAACCCGCCGGCAGCGAAGATCACATCCGCCCCCTGCCCGACCAACTCTCCAGCAGCCTTCTCGCCCGTCTTCTGGTCGGTGAAGGAATCGGTGTATACCTGGACCACATTCGCCCGCCGGTTGGTGAATTCCACGCCATGTTCAAATCCCTGCTGGAACTTGCGCACCGGCGCCACATCCATCCCACCCACGAAGCCCACGGTTTCTCGCTCCGTCATCAACCCCGCCAGCGCCCCAGCCAGGAAGCCAGCCTGGTCCTCGGCGAAGACCAGCCCGGTGACGTTGCGGCTCTCCGGCAGTGGCTCGTGGTCCACGATGATGAAGTGCACCGCAGGGTAGCGCATCGCCAGCCGCTCCACTGCCGATCCCGCGGTGGACCCCACGGTGACGATGAAGGCGCAACCACGCTCGATCAGTCGGCGGATGTTGGCCTCGTAATCCACCTGTGACTCGGTCTGGATGACGTCAAACTCGATGGCCTGCTCCTCCGCACACCGCTTCAGCCCTTCGTAAGCGTACTGATTGAAGGTGCCATCGTCAATACGACCCACGTCGGTGACCAAACCCACTCGTACCCCCCCCGTCCCCCCCGAAGCGGAGGGGAGTTCCACCCCCCCCGTCCCCCCCGAAGCGGAGGGGAGTCGTTTATCAGGCGACGCTTGCACCGGCAACCTCCTTTCGAGCCTCCCCGTCGCTGGGGCCGGTCTCCGACCGCGCCCCGACTCCCGCCATCAGCAGGCCAACCTCCTCTTTGGCCACCTGATCGGCAGGCAGGATGTCCACGATCTTCCCCTCATACATGACCGCGATGCGGTCCGAGAGCCCCATCACCTCGTCTAACTCCGGCGAGACCAGGAGGACCGCACATCCCTCGTCCCGCTTCTCGACGATGCGACGGTGGATGTACTCGATTGAACCCACGTCCAGCCCTCGTGTGGGCTGGGAGGCGATGAGCAGACGGATAGGACGGGAGAACTCACGGGCGACGATGACCTTCTGCTGGTTGCCGCCGGAAAGGTTGGAGACCGGCGTCAACACACTGGGTGTACGCACGTCGAACATCCGTGCCCGCTGCTCCGCCGTCGCCAGGATGGTTTCCTGATCTAGCGTGCCGAGGTGGGCGAAGGGGGGCAGGTAGTACGTGTTAAGAACCAGGTTGTCGGCGACGGGGAAACTGAGCACCAGTCCGTCCTGCTGACGGTCCTCCGGCACGTGGGCCACCCCCTGCTCCAACACCCGCCGGGGAGAGGCGTCGGTAACCTCGGCCTCCAGGATGTGCACCTGGCCCGCCACCACGGACCGGAGGCCGGTAAGCGCCTGCACCAGTTCCGTCTGACCGTTCCCCTGAACGCCGGCCACCCCCAGCACCTCGCCGGCGCGCACCTGGAAGGAGACACTCCGGACCGCCATGTTGCCCCGGTCGTCCAGCACCTCCAGGTTCTCCACTTCCAGCACCGTCTCGCCGGGACGGGCAGGTCCCTTCTCCACCCGCAGGAGTACCTGCCGCCCGACCATCATGGCGGCCAGTTTCTGCTCGTCGCTCTGGGCCGGGGTGGTGGTACCCACCACCCTTCCGTTTCGCAGGACGGTGATCCGATCAGCGATGGCCATCACCTCCTTCAGTTTATGGGTGATGAAGATCACCGACTTACCCTGCGCCACCAGGGAGCGGATGACTTTGAAGAGTTCTTCCACTTCTTGAGGGGTGAGCACCGCCGTCGGCTCGTCCAGGACGAGGATATCCGCCTCCCGGTACAGCAGCTTAATGATCTCCACCCGCTGCTGGACTCCCACCGGCAAGGTACTGACGTAGGCGTCGGGGTCCACCTCCAGCCCATACTGGTCGGATATCTCGCGGATGCGCTGGGCAGCGACGGCCCGGTCCAGGAAAATCCCATTCTTGATGGACTCCACCCCCAGCATGACGTTTTCCGCCACGGTGAGCACCGGCACCAGCATGAAATGCTGGTGGACCATACCGACGCCCTGGGCGATGGCATCGTTGGGCTCGTGGATCTCAACCCGCTGGCCTCGCACGGTGATCTCTCCCTCGTCGGGAGCGTAGAGGCCGTAGAGGACATTCATCAGAGTGGTCTTGCCTGCCCCGTTCTCCCCCAGGAGGGCGTGGATCTCGCCCTCCTCCAGGGTCAGGTCAATGTGATCGTTGGCCAGGACACCGGGGAAGGCCTTGGTGATACCATGTAGTTCCAGGACAGGGGGTGGCGAATTGCGAATCGGGGACATTGTTGCCTCCTGGGCGTAAAGTGTATCACGCATCCCGCTTTACGTACTCGCGTTAGTATACGGCAAAATCGCCGGATGTCAAACAAGTGTGGCTAAAATCGGTTGGACGTCCGGCTTCAGCCGGAAAACCCCCGCTGAAGCGGGGCGTCCACTCCTTATCCCCAATTCATTTTAGCCAGGCTCATGTCAAACGTAAGCGTTCACCTGGGGGCAAAGAAACCGGGTTTTTCCCGCAAAAGGAACCTCTGGAACCTGAAATTCAGAATCTGCGGGAGGGTTTGCCCCCAAATTGAAACGCACCCCCTGGAAACCCCCGCTTGCCTTTATCCCCGATTTGGTTATAATATGCCTGTCATGCTATAGTCGTCTTCACGTAAGTGAGACCTCTCGGAAAAGGGTAGTGGCCCAACCGAGTTGGGCGTTGTTCGACCCAAGACGCCTGCTATCCGTCAAAAAGGGCCCTGCTCGACTTTCCGAGAAATCTCAGGTGAGAGAGGAGGTGAGTGTATAGCGAAAGTGCTTTTGTATTCCCCTATTGAACGACAAATCACATCCCGTTAATCTAAGAGGAGGAGAAAAATGCGCAAGTTGCTGTTAGTAAGTATGAGTCTGTTGACAGTGGTGACGCTGTTGGCGGCCTGCGGCCCCAAGCCGACCGAGGCTCCCACGGAGGCCCCCCCTGCTGCGACGGAAGCCCCCGCCGCCCCGGCTGAGGCTTTCAAGGTCGGCATGGTCACCGACATGGGCGGGATTGACGACAAGTCCTTCAACGCCACCTCCTGGCATGGCATGGAAATGGCCAAGGAGGAATTAGGTGTTGACGTCGCCTATCTCGAATCGCAGCAGCAGACCGACTACGCGGTCAACATCACCCAGTTCCTGGACCAGGACTACAACATGATCGTCACCGTCGGCTTCCTGCTGGGTGAGGACACCGCGACGTTCGCCCAGCAGAACCCCGACACGAACTTCGCCATCGTGGACTATGCCTACGACCCGACCATCCCCAACGTGCTGGGTCTGACCTTCGCCACCGACGAGGCGGCCTTTATGGCCGGGTATCTGGCGGCCGGGATGAGCAAGACCGGCAAGGTAGGCACCTTCGGCGGCATCGAGATCCCGTCGGTCACCATCTTCATGGTGGGTTTCAAAGGCGGCGTGGATTACTACAACGAGAAGCACGGGACAGACGTCGAGGTGCTGGGTATGGACCTGTTCGTCGGCAACTTCGAGTCGACCGACGACGGCCGTCGCGCGGGTGAGGACCTGATCTCCGAGGGCGCGGACGTCGTCATGCCGGTGGCCGGCCCGGTGGGTCTGGGCACCGCCGCCGCAGTCAAGGATAACCCCGGCACGATGCTCATCGGCGTGGACACCGACTGGTGTGTCAGCGCGGCGGAGTACTGCGACGTCACCCTGACCAGCGTTTTGAAGAACATGGATGTGGCGGTGCGGGACGCCGTCAAGGCGAGCCAGGAAGGAACCTTCAAGGGCGGCGTCTACATCGGCACGCTGGATAACGCTGGGGTCGGCATCACCGACTTCCACGAGTTTGATAGCGAGGTACCGGACGACCTGAAGGCGGAACTGGACGAGATTGGCCAGGGGATCATCGCCGGCACCATCAGCACTGGCTGGGGTGTGGCAGAGGCACCCGCAGAAGAAGTCGAGCCTCTGATCATCGGCACGACCGACTCCGTCACCGACCTCGACCCGGCTCAGTCCTACGACTTCCACACCTGGGAGATCCACCACAACACGATGGACACACTCCTGACCTACATCCCCGGCACGACTGAACTCCAGCCCGGGTTGGCAGAGTCCTACGAGGTCAGCGATGACGGGTTGGAGTACACCTTCAAACTGCGTGAGGGACTGAAGTTCCCCGACGGCAATACCTTCAACGCCGACGCGGTGGTATGGTCCATCAACCGCGTGATGCGGCTGGAGGGCGACCCCAACTGGCTGGTGACTTCCTTCGTGGACCACGTCGAGAAGGTGGGCGAATATACCGTCAAATTCGTTCTAGCGGACGCAGTGGGCTTCTTCCCACTGTTGATCGCTACCCAGCCCTACTCCGTCATCAGCCCAGAGTGCTACCCGGAGAACGAGTTCGACGTGGACAGCACCTGCGGTGGCATCGGCCCATACGTGATCAAGCGCTGGGAGCGAGACGTGGAGATGGAACTGGAAGCCAACCCCGATTACTACGGCACACCACCGGCCTATCCAGAGATCATCGTGCGCTACTTCGCCGACTCCACCGCCATGCGGCTGGCCTTCGAAGCGGGCGACATTGACATCGCCTGGAAGACGCTGACTCCGTCCGACTACGACGACTTCCGCGACAACGCCGACTACAACATGTACGAAGGGTCCGGCCCCTACATCCGCTACATCTGCTTCAACGCCACCACCGAGCCCTTCGACAACCCGAAGGTCCGTCAGGCTCTCTCCCTGGCCATTGACCGTGACGCCATCTCTGACGTCGTCTTCCAGGGCACGCATCAGAACCTGTACAGCATGGTGCCGGCCGGGATGTTCGGTCACGTTGACGCCTTCCCCGATCGAGACCTGGAGCAGGCCAAAGCGCTCCTGGCCGAGGCGGGCTTCGACGAGGGCAACCCGCTGGTGATGGACTTCTGGTGGACGCCCGACCACTACGGCCCGACCGAGGGTGACGTGGCGTCTGTAATCAAGCAGGCGTTTGAAGAGACCGGCGTGGTCCAGGTCAACCTGCAATCCGCCGAGTGGGCTACCTACACCGACTACTTCGGCCCCGGCACGATGCCCACTTTCCTGCTGGGCTGGTACCCCGACTACCTGGACCCCGATAACTACACCTCCGCCTTCGCCGAGTGCGGTACCTCGGACGACCTGGGCATCTTCTACTGCAGCGACCAGATGGACGATCTGTTGCACAGAGCACGGCTCTCCACCGACATGGATGAGCGAGCAGACCTGTACAAGCAGGTACAGGAACTGTGGACCACCGAGGCTCCGACCATCCCCTTTACCCAGGGGCTGCTGCTCGTCGTGACCCAGAAGAATGTCAGCGGGGTCACCCTGGACCCGACACTGTTCTTGCACTACTTCACACTGAGCAAGTAGTAGACAGGGACATTCAACAAGCGTGACACTAGAGTGGAGGGGTTTTGATGGGGCTTTCCCTTCGGAACCCCTCCCTCTTCTATGGCATCAAGCCCGCATCCTCTCAATAAGTTGGGGGAAGTAAGGCAAATTGCCAATTTGCCCTACATTGGCCCCAGAATACTGAGACGGTACATATCAAGCCCTAACATGGCGAAAGTCCTTAATCTTCGCTATGTCGGGCAGGCTGAACAAACATAGGAAGTAGGAACTATGAGTTCACTGCGAGCCTACATCATCACCCGGGTTTTGCTCACAATCCCGATGGTACTTATTCTGCTCATCATGATCTTTGTCCTGCTGCGGATCATGCCGGGCGATCCGATCAAGGCCGCGATGCGGCCCGGCGTGCCAGAGGAGTACCTGGACCAGATTCGACACGCCCAGGGGTTGGACCGGCCCATGGTGATCAACTTACGCGGCAGTTGGGCCACGATGGAGGAGCCGGTGGTAGTGCTGTACAGCGAACACGATCCCACCAGTCCGCCGGTGATGCTGGCCCTGGAGGGGGAGCGGTTGCCCATCACCGACCGCTTCACCGAGGAGGGAGATGACTGGCTACGCATCTCTATTGACAAAGACGCGCAGGTCTGGGTGGATAAAGAGAAACTGACCTGGCTGCGGCGGGTGGAGTTTCACTTTGCGCCGGTTGAAGATGCCGGGAACGCCCCCACCGAGGGAGATTGGGAACAAGTGACCATGCTCCAGGGCGGGCTAGAGGGATGGGCACCCACCAAGACATTCCAGATCCACGTCAATCCCTTCGACAGCCAGTTCTTCAACTACCTGTGGGGACTGATCACACGCTTCGATTTGGGCAAGTCGGTCACGCTGCGGGGCCGCCCTGTGGCGGCTGACCTGGTGCTCAAGCTCCCGGCCACCGTCGAACTCAGCATCTTTGGCATGCTGGTTGCCACGGTAGTAGGAGTATTCACCGGCGCTTATGCTGCTCAAAAACGCCGCAGCGCTGCCGATTACTCTCTGCGCATCTACAGCATCGTCGCCTACGCCATCCCCGTCTTTTGGCTGGGGTTGATGTTCCAACTCATCTTTAGCGTTTGGCTGGGTTGGTTCCCCGTCACCGATCGCATTGATACTCAACTCCGCCCCGAGACCATCGCCCAAGTCTTTAATCTGGCGCAGCGATTCACCAGCCCGACGGGCGAGAAAGTCGTCGCCTTTAGCGATTTCCTCTCCAATTTCTACATCTTTAGCACCATCGTCACCGGCCAGTGGAAGAGCCTGCTGAACGCCCTGTTACACCTGACACTTCCTGCGTTGACGTTGGGCCTTTACCTCTCCGGTATCTTTACCCGTCTCACGCGGGCCAATATGCTCGACGTGCTGCAGCAGGACTTCGTCACTGCAGCCCGCGCCCGTGGTCTCCCGGAGAAAGTGGTCGTCTATAAACACGCGCTGCTCAATGCCTTCATTCCCATTCTCACGATGTTCGGTATGCAATTCGCGCTCATGCTGGCCGGCGCCGTGCTGACGGAGACGACCTTCAACTGGCCGGGGATGGGCCTGTTCCTGGTGAACCGCATCTACGATCGGGACTTCCCCGCCATCCAGGGCACGGTGGTCTTCATCGCCCTGTTCGTCGCGACGGTCAGTCTGATCGTAGACATCATCTACGCCCGCATTGACCCACGGGTGCGGTATTAGAATAGGGAGCATAAATGATTTTTCCTCCTGGTAAGAGGGAGTGAGTGCGTCATTTGAATCGCGTAGACACATCGCTGGCGGATCCTTAACAATTGGCTATTCTGTGGCATAACTGTCTCTATCAATATCTGGGGGGAGGCTTTGATGCCACGACTTACTCTGCAACCGGATAGCGAGAACGGCTTCGTTTGGGTCACGCTGGATGGGCAAAGGCTCGTCCCCCTGCGAGACGGCGACCGTGAGGGGCTGAGGGTTATCACGACCTGGTTGGTAGACAGCCAGATCATCAACGCCGAAGAAGCCGCGGCGGTGCAAGGTGTGACGTCCCGGCATGCAGGCAGCCTACGAGCGCTACTGCGTCGTCCTCAACCAACGGGACATCCGTGTCCCTATGGATGACGGTGAGCCGTGGCGCTTGCTGTTTACCTATCACTTGGATACTCCGTCGTCTTCTGCGCAATTCAAATGACGCACCGTGAGGATGGAAAATCATCCCGCCTGCCATTGGTGAGATGGTTGTCAGCTCTTTGGAGCCGGGTCTTCCGGTCCGGCTCGTCTTTTCGGCGCTGCCGTCCACCGTCGCACGAGAGGTCGAGCCGCGCTTCGCCCAGGCGGACTACGCCGTCTGTTCGAACGCATCGTCGTACCGTATCTTTTCAAAAAGCTGGGGCGAAAGTAGGTCGGATTTGCTATCCGACCCTATGGCGGTTAGCAAAACCGCCCTACGCTGCCCCTGCCCCAAGATATTGAGAAGATACCTTTCCGTCGTCCACAACACCTTGCGCGGCGCGGCCAGCGGCTCCGTCCTCAACGCAGAGTTACTCGTGGCTGAGGGATACATCAAGTGAAGCAGTCTAACCAGGAGGCTTCCCAGTGAACATTCTCGTAACAGGAGCAGCAGGCTTCATTGGGTCTCATTTAGCGGAGCGATTGGTTGACTTGGGCCATTCTGTGCGAGGACTGGATTGCTTTACAGATTACTACGCAAGAGCGCTCAAGGAACTCAACGCAAGTCAGATAAAAGACAAGGGCGTCGTATTCCTGTCCCTCGATTTGGCAGAGGATGACCTCAGTTCAGCCGTCAGAGATGTCGGAATCGTATACCACGTGGCCGCACAGCCTGGGATATCTGTCACGACCACGTTTGAGACTTATGTGAAAAACAACATCACGGCAACGTACCGGCTGTTGGAGGCTGTAAAGCAATCCCCTTCGTTTGGGGGGTTCATCAACATCTCCACGTCATCCGTCTACGGAGCCGACGCCACTGGGGATGAGACGACGGAGCCCAAGCCCACGTCATATTACGGTGTTACCAAACTCGCCGCAGAACAGCTCGTGCTTGCGTACACGCGAGATCAAGGGTTGCCGGCCTGTTCGTTGCGGCTGTTCTCCGTGTATGGCCCGCGCGAGCGACCGGAGAAGCTGTACTTTAGGCTGATTCGCTGCATTCTCGAAGACAGAGAATTCCCGCTGTTCGAAGGCAGCGAACACCACCTGCGAAGTTACACTTATGTTGGGGATGCCATAGATGGACTGGTGGCAGCCCTGGATAACTTTGACAGGTGCATCGGCAAGATTTTCAACATCGGGACAGACGTCACTCTCACCACAGAAGAGGGGATGAGGACTGTGGAGGAGGTCATCGGCAAACCTGCCAAGATAACAAGAGTTCCCAGGAGAGCGGGAGATCAGCAAAAGACACACGCCAATATCGAAAAGGCGCGCCGGCTGTTGGGCTATAACCCGACGACCACGTTACAGGAAGGTTTGGAGCAAGAGGTTGAGTGGTACAAGCAGCACATTCTTGGGAAGATAGACTTCCAGTGAGAAACTATGGCCATACGTCTGTCTATGAATTCCTGGGCGACCTAGTCGTCTACCGCAACCTGGTGCCGGCCGACCCACGACTGCCGCCGCTGGCCGAGATTCGCGAGCAGGTGGGGTTGCCGGCCGGCGTCATTCCGCGTAAGAGCCAGCCGGAGTATGCCCGCGTGATGGCCTACCTGCTGCGGCGGGCGCGGGCGCTGGACGCGCCCGGCGCCTCCATTGAGCGGCTGGTCTACGTGGGCGACACGCGGCTGAACGACGGCACCGCGTTTGCCAATATCTGCCGCGTCGGTGGCTTGGCGGGCCTAGCCTTCATCGGATCTGAGCGGGACGAGCCGGCGCGCGTGGAGGTCGTCGAACAGGAGGATGGAACGCTCTACCTGGTCAACCGCTGGGCGGCGCTGGCAGACTTTGATGGCTTCTGCCGCGAGCGGGGATTTCCGCTGGACGAGCGCACGGCGGTGATCGTAGACCTGGACAAGACGGCGCTGAGCGCGCGGGGGCGCAACGATCACGTCATTGACCGGGCGCGAGTCGAGGCGGTGCGCCGCACTGTCGGCGGCTTGCTGGGGGAGGGTTTCGATCCAGTGGGCTTTCGGGCTGCGTATAATCGCCTCAACCGGCCCGAGTTTCACCCCTTCACCGCCGACAACGAGGTGTCGCTAGCCTGGCGAGAGCGAGGCGCACTCCTCTTTGGCCTCTCGGATAAGCCCGACGAGGCCTCCATCCCGACGGACGATCTGGCGGCCCAGGGCTACCAGCCCATCCATCGGGTGGAAACCCACGCCGTAGGCGCATGAACAATGAACCAATGAACAATGAACAATGACAAAGCCTGTAGCGGTCGGCAGATTGCTGGTTGGCGAGTCCGCTATTATAACTGAGCGTAGTTTAGGCACGAGGCAAATGGAGACGAACCGAAAGGAGACCTTCAGTGACGAAGATGCTCGCGCAGCGTGGAATAAAGGTGCCCATGCGTGGGAGGAGTTCGTCGAGTCGGGAGCGGATTACTATCGCCACGATGTGCACGGACTGGCACTCCTTGCCGTGTGCGAACCGCTCGCAGGGCTGGATGTGCTGGATCTCGGATGCGGACAGGGCTACTTCTGCCGCGAACTTGCCAGGCGTGGTGCCCGGGTGGTTGCCGTGGATATTGCCGAAGAGCAGATTGCGTATGCGCGGATGCGGGAGGAGCGGGAATATTTGGGTATTGAATACCACGTGATGAGCGCGGGGGAAGTGAACCGGCACTGGAAGAGTGAGAGTTTTGACCTGGTCACAGCGTGCATGTCGCTCCAGGATATGGCAGATGTCGGAGCAACTCTGCGGAGTAGTTTCGACGTTTTGCGAGTGGGGGGACGGATGGCCTTGTCGGTGCCGCATCCGTGCACTGATACGCCTTTCCGCGAATGGGAGTCGAACGAGACGGGCAAAAAAGGGCCCCTGAAGATTGATCGCTATTTCGAATCCGGGCCTACGGTGTGCCACTGGAGGATGGGACGCCTCATCTACCATTGGGACACTCCGTACTGGCGGTATACGCTGGCGGAGTGGAGCGAGTTGATTGCGAAGGCGAGATTTCTGATCCGGCGTATGTATGAGCCGCGTCCGACGGTGGAACAGGTGGAGCGCAATCCGTACATTGAGGATTCTTACAGATTGCCTTGCTTCTTGATCTTTGACCTTGTCAAACTGGAGTAGTCCTGCGTCTGATCTCACCGAAGCCGGCAGGCACTGCGCGAGGCTGGATGATTATCTGGAGGGAGGCACTTGTTTGCCCTATGACTTACCACAGTTGGTTTGAATGTATTCGCGGCTGCAATCGCCGCTATTCCATCTACGACATCGTCTACCGTTGCGAGGACTGCGGCGGGTTGCTCGACGTTGAGCATGACCTGGAGGCGCTGAAGGACCGGAGCGCTGCCGAGTGGAAGGCGCTGTTCGAGCAACGCACTCGCTCCATTGAGTGGCCTTACGGCAGCGGCGTGTGGGGCAAGAAGGAATGGGTCTGTCCCCAGATAGAGGTTGCCAACGTCGTCTCACTGGGAGAGGGCAACACCCCCCTTCTGCCAGTCTCCCCTCCCCTCGCAGGGGAGGGGCTGCCCGACCTGTGGGTCAAGCAATGCGGCACCAGCCACACCGGGTCGTTCAAGGACCTGGGGATGACGGTGCTGGTCTCGGTGGTGCGGCAGATGATCGCCGATGGGAAGCCAATCCGGGCGGTGGCCTGCGCCTCCACCGGTGATACCTCGGCCGCGCTGGCTGCCTACTGCGCCGCCGCCAGCATCCCCGCTATCGTCTTTCTGCCCCGGGGCAAAGTCTCCACCGCGCAACTGGCCCAGCCCATCGCCCACGGCGCGCTGGTGCTGGCGCTTGATACCGATTTCGACGGCTGCATGCGCATTGTGCAGCAGGTGACGGCCGACGAGACGATCTACCTGGCCAATTCGATGAACTCGCTGCGCATCGAGGGCCAGAAGACGGTGGCCATTGAGATCGTTCAGCAACTGGGATGGGAGGTGCCGGACTGGGTGGTCATCCCGGCGGGCAACCTGGGCAACGTCAGCGCTCTGGGCCGGGGCTTTCTGATGATGAGGAAATTGGGCTTGATAGACCGGTTGCCGCGCATCGTGTGTGCCCAGGCTGCGAACGCCAACCCGCTCTACCTGAGTTACCTGACGGGGTTTGAGGAGTACCGGCCGGTGCCCGCGCAAAAGACGCTGGCCAGTGCCATCCAGATCGGCGCGCCAGTTAGTTACGAGCGGGCGGTGAAGGTGCTGCGGGTCTTTGATGGCGTCGTCGAGCAGGCCAACGAGGACGAACTGGCGGACGCGGCCGCCCGCGCCGACCGCGCTGGGTTGTACTGCTGCCCCCAGACTGGCGTGGCATTGGCGGCGCTGTTCAAACTGGTGAAAGGGGGCATGATCCTGCCAGAGCACCGCGTCGTTGTCATCTCCACCGCTCACGGCCTTAAGTTCACCGGGTTCAAGGTGGGTTACCACGAGGGAACGCTGGTGGACCTGGTCGCTCGTCATGCCAATCCGCCGCTGGAGTTGCCGGCCGACGTTTTGGCGGTGAGTCGGGCGATTGACCGGGTGATTGGGCGATGAGGTGGTTAGTGAGGTTGACAAATCAGAAGGATGTGCTATCATAGTACAAGTTGTTCAACAGAAAGGCATTCTCAAGGTGAGTACAACCCTGACATTCTCTCTTAATTCTATTGTTATTGTCCTGCCGGTGCTCCTTATTATTGAGGAGCCAATGGAGGTTGGGAGGGATTCGGGGTAGCACCGAGACCATCAGTTTAGTTTAAGCCCAAAGCCCCCCCAACGGGGGGCTTTTTCTTTACCTTTGCCAGTTCCACAATCCTATCCGGCGGGTCTGTGACGGTCTGCTGATCGAAGTTAACCGACGAAGATTTGGGATAAGGAGGTTTTGTCTGATGAAGGAGACAAGATACACATCGGCGTATGGTAGCGAGGATGCATATCCCCACTTGAACTTCTTTGGCTGGGGTAGCAGGTTGATCACGCGGTCGCGCAGCAGCGACAGTGGCCCAGAGCCCGCCCCACAGCCGACCGACCAGATCACACAACTGACCGAGACGTCTTGCTTCCCCGGCAACGGACATTGGCACGTCAACTTCTTTGGCTGGGGAAGTTGGGAGGCTGAGGGAGGCTGGTGAGTTGTAGAAGCAGAACAAAAGCAGAACAAACACTGGGGAGGAATACAATCATGACCATCAGCAAGACCGAGTACATTTGGTTCAACGGCCGACTGATCCCCTGGGATCAGGCCCAGGTGCACGTCGCCGTCCACGCCCTGCATTATGGCTCCAGCGTATTCGAGGGCATCCGGGCCTACGAGGCGGGCAACGGTCCGGCCATCTTCTGCCTGGGCCCACACGTTGATCGCCTGTTCAACTCGGCCAAGATCTATCGCATGGAGATTCCCTACACTAAGGAGGAGATCAAACAAGCCATCGTGGACACGGTCAAGGCCAACAGGCACAAAGCCTGCTATATTCGTCCCCTGGCCTTCCGGGGCTTCGATAGCTTCAGCCTGGACCCACGGACGTGCCCGGTGGAAGTGGTCATCATCACCATCGAGTGGGGACGCTATCTGGGACCAGAGGCCATTGAGCAGGGGGTAGACGTGGGTGTGAGTTCCTGGCGGCGCATGGCTCCCAACACCTTCCCCGCTGCGGCCAAGATCGGTGGGCAATACATCAACTCGCAGTTGATCACTATGGAGGCCGCCGAGCATGGTTATGCGGAAGGAATCGCCCTGGATGCTAACGGCTTCGTCAGCGAAGGGAGCGGCGAGAACATCTTCGTGGTCAGTAACAGCAACATCCTCACGCCCCCTCTGGCTTCTTCTATCTTGCAAGGAGTGACCAGGCATTGCGTCATCACCCTGGCTGAGGACCTGGGCGATCAGGTGCGGGAGGAACTGATCCCCCGTGAGGTTCTGTACATGGCCGACGAGGCGTTTTTCACCGGCACGGCGGCCGAGATCACCCCCATTCGCTCTATAGATGGCATCGCCATTGGCGCTGGCCGTCGCGGTCCGGTCACCGAACGCCTGCAGGCCGAGTTCTTCGCCATTACGAACGGGCGGACCCCCGATCGTCATGGCTGGCTCACTCCAGTGAGGTAATCTCCAGCGTCTGGCTGCCTGGCCGATGGCGGACCGTGAGTCCGTGGCCCCGCGTCTTTCGCCCACCAGCACCGGTAGCAGGGGAAGACGGGGCGGTGGGTGTCATCGTTTGTACAAACGTCACCGTTGGGTTATAATTGGGGCAGGCCACCATCCACGGCAGCGAGGCTGTGCGCACCGGCGTGAGGAGCAACGAAGCCGTTGTCCTTTCTGTCCCGTGGTGAAGCATCGGCCTTGGTATGATAGGCGGAGACATGGTTCGATCGGAAGAGGTGGATGTTACTTTCAAGCCACACCTGTTGATGGCCAAGGCCGTTCGTGCTGTGCCAGTGGGAGATGGCTATGGGCAGCAGACCCGTTTTCAACAACTTCGACCTGTACATTGGCCGGGGAAGGAACGGCGTCTATCCCATCTCGGTCCACTACTCCCCCGCTGGCGAGACGCCGGACTCAGTCCAGGTCCCCATTGCCCATAACGATGAGCTGATGCGCCGCTGGCTGAGATGCCTGCAAGATGGCTTCATCGAGCGGGACGACTTGCTGGCCCTCGGCCGGCGCCTGGCGGGCTACCTGCTCCCGCCAGGGCTGGTGCGGGATCTCTATCAGCGCAGTCGAGGCATGACCGACGCCCAGAATTTGAACCTGCGTCTGCGATTGCGCATCTCGCCGCCGGAATTAGCCGCACTCCCTTGGGAATATACTTACGACGAGGACAGCGCTGATTTCTTCGTCCTGAACCCGAGCACGGTGCTGGTGCGCTACCACGGCCAGCCGATACCGCCCTATTCCATTGTGAGCCATGCGCCAGTGCCTATCCTGGTGCTGATCTCTAACCCACCTGACACATCCCTCCTTGGCACGGTTAAAGAGACGCGCAACCTTATCAAAGCCCTGGGCCGCCTGCTGGACGAAGATCAGGTCAGGGTTGATGTGCTTTTCAGCGGCCTGCTGGAGGAACGGCGAGCGATCGAAGCCCTGGCGGCTAATCAGGCGGGGACCCGGTTACTCCCTGGCCCGGCGTCCGTTGATGCCCTGCGTGATGCGCTGCGCCAGGGGTACCGGGTCATCCACTACATCGGTCATGGTGAGTTTGATGAGAGAATAGGGGGGGTGTTGCTGTTGGTTAATGATGAAGGTGACGAAACCCGGGTTGGGGCCCAGACACTGGCGCGGGAGTTACGAGGCAGCAGTGCGGCCGTGGTTGTGCTTAACGCCTGTAAGTCGGCAACCGAGAGCACGGCACGGTCGTTCATGGGCCTGGCACCCAGTCTGATCCGGGCCGGGGTGCCAGCGGTGGTGGCGATGCAATATGCCATTGTGGACAGCAGCAGTGTCTATTTCTCGCATGCGCTGTACAAGGCGTTGGCCGACGGCTGGCCACTGGATGCGGCGGTGACCGAGGGGCGCAAGGCGATTAGCGCCCAGGTGACGGCGGACGACATGGACTGGGGCATTCCAGTCCTGTTCATGCGATCAAGCGATGGTGTTCTCTGGAAAGAGGAGTCAGGGGAAATAGGCGAAAACGCGATCGCGCCCGAAGTGGACTCCAGAGTTGGCTCACAGGTTGGCGAGCACAGCGGTGGGGTGAACGTCGGCGACATCATCACGATAGGTGCTGTGGGGCCAAGTGCAGCAGTGGCGGCGGGGCGCGGTGCTTCGGCCACCGTGACGGCTGACGTCTCTGGTGGTGAACTCCACCAATTATTCGCGCCGCTGATGGATGCCTTGCGTGACGCGCCGCCGGAGAAGCGGGGCGGGGCCGTGCAGAAGGCTGAGGCATTGAAGAGTGAGCTGGCGAAGGGCAAGGACGCCGACGACACTGTGGTAGCCAGATTAGTGGATGACCTTGTTGGGCTGGTACCGGATGTGGTGGGCACTGTGGTGAGCATGTTCGCCTCGCCTATCCTGGCGGGAATTGCTGGTCCGGTGACAAAGTATGCGGTAGGCAGAATTCAGGGCAAGTAAGCAAGCAAGATGGAAATTGGTGATCGGATTACCGTCGGAGATGTCCACGAAGGTAGTGCTGTGGCCGTCGGGCGAGGCGCACGCGCCGAGACCCACATTGATAAGATTGTCAACAACATAGGTGCGTTTGTCCAGCGCGCCCTCACCGCCGCAGAAGAAGCCGAGCAGAATAGGGCATTCGAAGCCCAACGCCTGGCCTATGGCGTCAGCGCCTTCGCCCAGCGATTGCAGGCCCGCGCCAGCGAACCCAGCGGTGCAGACACCGCTGGTCCGTACAGAGGCTTGCTGGAATACCGGCTGAGCGACGCGGAACTATTCTTTGGCCGCGACCGTGCCATTCGTGGACTCCTCCAACACCTGCAACGTGGCCCGCTCACCGTGCTGCACGCCGAGTCCGGCGCAGGCAAGACCTCGCTTCTCCAGGCTGGGATTTCCCCCTGCTTGATCGCCAATGGACACCTGCCAGTATATCTCCGGCCGTACAACGTTGAGCCATCGCTGGCCCTCAAGCGCGCCTTCCTCCCCGATCTGGGTCACGCACCCGGCCTGGTCACTGCGACACTGCGTGACTTTCTGTGGCACGTCGGCGAGGTGCTTGGCCTGGGCACGACACTTTACGTCTTCCTCGATCAATTCGAGGAGTTCTTCACCCAACTCGACGAACCGGCGCGCGATGAGTTCGTCGGCAAGTTGGCCGGATGCCTGGACGACGAAAGTCTCAACGTTCGCTGGGTGCTCGCCATCCGCACCGAGTTCTTCGGCAACCTGGCAAATTTCCGCCCGCGTATCCGCAACCCCTTCGAGAACGACTGCCGCCTCAACCGTCTCACGCGCGCTGAAGCGCGGGAAGTGGTGACCGAACCGGCCAGGCGATATGGTGTGGATTTTGAAGCCGGGCTGGTGGATACACTGCTGGACGATCTGGGCCAGGACGAAGTCGCCCCGCCGCAGGTGCAATTGGTGTGCCTGGATCTATACGAAGCATTGCCATCAGGCGAGGCGATGATCATTACTCGCGCGCTGTACGACGCGCAGGGCGGCGCGGCCGGGATCCTGCAGGGGCATTTAGGCCGCGTTCTCAAGCGGGACCTGCCCGCCGACCAGCGCGCGCCCGCCCGCCTCTTGCTCGAAGCTCTGATCACGTCCGATGGCCGGCGCGTGCTGCGCCCGCGCGCCGAACTCGTCGCCGGGCTTGCGCCGCGCGGGATCATGCCCGAAACACTTGACACGATCTTGAGTCAACTGGTGGACAGCCGCTTGTTGCGCGTACAGGAAGTCGGCGCAGAACTGGCTTACGAACTGGCGCACGATTACCTGGTGGATCAGATTGAGCTCAGTCCGGAGGTTAAGGCTCGTAAAGCGGCCCAAGAGTTGTTGGAGCGTGAAGTGCTCAACTGGAAGCTTTTCGGCGCATTGATGCGTACGCGAACTCTGCGGGTGGTGGGAGCGCAACGAGAGGTCTTGCAGATAGGCGGCACAGCGAGCGAATTGCTGGTGAAAAGCGCGTTTGAAACAGACGTGGACCTGGCCAATTGGCTGGCGTACGTCTCACCGGAACTAGCCCGGGAGACACTGTTGGATGGCCTGGAACGTCCGGAGCCCAGGCTGCGTGCCCGCGCTGCCTGCCACCTGGTTGGCTATTTCGACGCCGAAGCCGAATCGAGGATGTTTCAGTGTGCCCTGCATGATGATGAGCGGGTCGTGCGGGATGCGGCGTTCGAGGCACTAGCGAGGCTGGCTCCCGACAAAGCGCGGCAGGTTCTGTTGGCCAGCCTGGTGCATCCAGAGGCTGCACGGCGCGTACAAGCAGCGAGGGCCTTGCGCCTCTATCTCGACGCGCAGGTGGCGGAAAGGCTCTTTTCCCGTGTTTTGAGGGATGAGGACGAGGACGTTTGGGGGGCGGCGCTGGAAACCTTGGCCACTGACGAAGCCGTGCCACACCGCGCCAACTGGCGTCCCCTGCTCAAAGCCAGGATTTGGCGGCAGGCTGCGGCCTATGAAAAACTGAGACGATTGCGGGTTGGCTTGCCACGTTCGCTCCGCTGGCGGATGGCCCCGGCGCGGGCGGCGCACTATGTGCGGCGTGAAGCCCGGACGCGGCCGCTTTGGTTACTCGCCCGGGTCATTCTGATAGTGGCACTCTATTTCGGGCTGGCCTGGATACAAGGCTGGCCGCCTTTCCTGCGCTGGGAACGGGTCACGGGTGCACCCCAGGAACGGCTCAGGGCATTGGAAGTGGTAGATGGTCGGATATATGTGGGTAGTTTCGATTATGGCCTGGCGCGGCGTAATACGGGGGGGGACTGGTCCGACTGGCTGCACGAGGGCCTGCCTACCAGCACCCCGGCTAAATTCAACGATCCTGACTCAAACGTGCGCACCATTGATGCGATTGCGGCTGACCCAGCCGATCCGGATCGGGTCTACATCCTCGTGCGTAAGAACGGGCTATTCCTCAGCGAGGACGCGGGCGAGACCTGGATACCTGTTGAGGCGGGCGAGGTGCCCACCGATTCTCTGGGACTGGAACTAGATGTGATGGATGAAATCATCCTGATAGCGGCCGGTAAGGAGGGGCTGTACGGCAGCGGCAACGACGGTCAGACGTGGCACAAATTGAGCGGCGAAAACGAACTGCCTGATGGTGAGTTCAAGACTGTGCGCTTTGACCCGGCCGGTGTTCCCTATGCTGGCGGCGCGGATGGGCTGTATTGCGGTCGGGGAACATTCCCCTGGGTATGGGAAAAGGTCGCTGGCGTACCTGCTGTGCACTATCTGGATTTTGGCCCGGATCAGTGCCTGTATCTGGCCCTTGGCGTAGGGCGTGCCACAAATGCAGCCTGTTATACGCCAGAGGGTGGCCTGGGTAGGTTGATGGATTTTGGAGATCACGTCATTACCGCTCTGACAGCCGACCCGGATGACCCCAGCCTGTTTTACGTGGGGACAATTGACCAGATCCACGAGTTGGAATGTGAGGGGAGAAGTCGGGAGATGGGACAGGTGCCTCTTGTACGGGGTGTGAGCGGTCTTACCCTGCTCCCCGCGGCCGGGGATGGCTACGTGCTTGTACAGGCCAACGGCGCAGGTCTCTACCAGCGTCCCCCCTAAGTCGAATGGGTGTGTTTCATTTCGGTTGGACGTCCGGCTTCAGCCGGAAAGTCCCCGCTGAAGCGGGGCGTCCGCTCCTTTCTTCCAACTCATTTGAAATACACCCAAGTCGAATCTGCTTCAAAAGCGAAAGGAGAGAAGGGCCATGCGTATTAGAAGGCAGCGACTCAAGAAGACCAAATACACAGTGTCCAAAGATGAGGCGGCAGCCGTACAGCCAACGCCTTCTGAAGGTGCTGCCGAAGAGACTTTTACATACGAACCCGGCCCGCTCCCAGAAGAACCCGAGTGGTCAGAAGTGCCATTCAGTCCGCCTGATCCAGAAGCGGCCTACGCAGCACTGAAGGCATTTTACGAAGAGCATCCATGTTCTGTCACGCTGCGCTCTCAGACGGGTCTGCCGGCGTATCTATACGGCGATTTGCAAGATCCCCAGGGCGGGCGGCCACTCGACGCTGCCGAGGCTTTCTTGGGCAAAAATGAGTTGATGCTGGCGGGCCTATCCCGGGAAACCCGGCTCAGGCGAGTGCGCGAGAGCGACTGGGACGATGGCACGTATCAAGTGACCTTCTCCCAGACCAACCGCGAGCGGATGCCACTGTATGGAAGCAACGTGGTGTGCAACTTCACAGCGGGCCGGCTGACATTGGTGATGAGCACGCTCTACCCGGCCCCAGCCGAGGTGATAGACAACCTGGACTGGGGCAATACGTCGTGGTTGGAAGCCAAGGGCGCTGCCCTGAAGAATCTACCTCCTGGGGTTCGGCCGGTGGGTTTTGAGGCACCGCATAATCTGCGCGAGGAGTCACGCGAGCAGGGGTGGCTGGTAGACCGCTGGATTTTGCCCTACCAACCGCCAGGAGAAGAGCAGGGCATCTACCGCCCAATATGGCGGGTGGTGATCGTGGATGAAAACGGAGAACGCTGGCTGGCCCTGGTAGATGCGGAAGTGCAGGCGGTTCTGTTTCAAGAACCGACCTGGGTGGATGCCACAGTACGGGCCGAGGTCTACCTGACCGCCCAAGACGCGAAGGACGGCCGGTTAAGCACCGTCACCCTCGACTATGGCACGGGGAAAACCAAGATGGCGAAGGCCGAACTTGTGCATGTCAGCGGGGCGCGCTTTGTCGAGCCTACTGGTGGAAACGCAGTTGCCAAACTGCGACACTTGAGCGCGACCGCGTTTTACCACACATGCAAGATTCAGGGACGTTTCAAGTCTTGGCTGGCTGGCCTATCCTTTTCATCAAGTGACCCAGGCGGTAACCCCGATCCCACCGAGGATATCAAGATAGCCCTGGAAGACAGAGTCGGATCGGCTGTGTACGACTTCAGCACCCATACGATTTGCCTACGCAAGGGAACTTCTCAAGGCAATCCGCGCGTCTTCGAGCCGGGCTTTGATTGCGAGGTGGTCTACCACGAGTTTACACACGCCGTTGCCCGCTATCTGAACCCAGGTGTGTTCAACTTCGCTAATTACGCGCAGAAGAGATTCACGAGGGCGATGGATGAGGGTCTGGCTTTCTATTTCCCCTGTGCGTTTGCCGGGGATGCACGCTGGGCTGAGTATGCCTATCAAGAGTGGGTGAATCCCGCGACCGGTCTACACTGGCGCGATCTCGTTGATGGGCCAAAGACGCCAGGCGAAGCAACAGGCAGTGGTGATCCAGCCGATGTATTCCATGCTTTGGGGATGTGGTGGGCGCGAGTGTTTTGGGCGCTAAGAGCCAACGACCAATTAGGCGCGCACAAGTGTGACCGCCTGTTGCTCAAGGCGCTGCTGTCGCTGTCAGGCCCAATAGATAGCGTGGAAGCGTTTGCTACGGCGCTGATGAACCATGCGGCGCACAACGACAAAAGCAAGGTCAAGGCTATCTTGAGCCAGTTCGGAGTGGACCTATAGATACCTATTACAGGAAAAAGGAGGACAGCGATGCGTAGAATCTATTTGATTGGTTGTCTAGCCTTGTTGCTTATCCTGTTGCCGGGATGCGGGAGTCGCTCCACTTCGCCAGAGGCGACCAATGTTCCTCCCACACTCTCAGCGTCATCCGCGGAGCCGTCCGTGACGACGCAATACCTGGTTGGGATAAGCACCGAATTGCCGCTGTTGCAGATGAAGACGACCAAGCGTTTTCCCATTCGTGAGCGGCGGATTCCCGAAGTGGCGTTGGATGAACTCATCTATCAGGAAGACCTGACCGGGATCGTTCGGATGGCATTGGCTCACCGGGTATCAAATGCAGTGGACCCAGAGCCACTGCACGCGACGGTACCCATCACCTGGGTGCTTATCATCCCCGATAGTGAGAGCCAGACAGTGCTGACCTGGCAGGATATCAGAATTGACAAGTCTCCCAGTGGTGAGGCAAGGTCGCTTGTCATCGAATGGGCTGTGAGCGAGGTCGTCCCTTTCGCCAACGACGAGACAAGCCCCCAGGCCAGCCTGCAAGCGCTCATCACGGCGCGTGATGCTCAGTCTAACCCAGATACTGGTGCTGGCTTGTGGGTTGATTCCCTGGTGGTGGAGGAAACTGACGAACAGGGTACTAAGGGCTGGGTACTATATACTTTTGCCAGTGTACCAGGCGCGCCAGGCGGTGATGATTGGGACATAACCGTTTGCTGTGACTGGCTGAATTGTGGCGGGGCAACTGGCGACTGGGCCGAGGTCTGTTATTATTGGGGCTGCACGGGCTTGTGTGACTGATCGAAGCGGTGTCGGTAGGCCGGACGTGAGGAGGAGAACATTAACCTGGTGCAGCGATCAGCCTTTTTGCCATGTAGAAGAATGCTCCCAGGAGCGCCAGTAGCAGAACTACATACATAGCGACGTCTGCAATGCCGGTGTAATGGTCGCCTGTAGCCAATCGGGTCAGCAACATTATAGGTGAGAAATCAAAGAAATAACTAATGCCGACTGAGATCAAGGTGAAAAGGGAATACGTGAACTGCGAGCGTTCCCTGTCTTTGAAGTACACCGAGGTGAATGCCGATACCACAGTGACTATGGCCGCGATCACTGCAGCGAGTAACAGGACAAGGTGCAGGTTTTGTATGGTAATGCGATTTAGACGCAGCAACATTGACCACAAGGCGCACTGCACTACGGCGAGAGCGAGTGCCGCGGCGATCTTTGCTCCGAACACCGTATTTAAAGACAATGGGGCGGACCAGAGCGTTTCCAGCGTATGGTTCTCCAGTTCCTCGGATATCGAGTCTATCACCATACTGCCCGCTACAAAAGCAGGGAAGAACATCAATACGGGAATGATAAATGCGTACCGGAATTCATAAGTCGTAGGAGGCATGCCTTTGATATCCGTGTACCGGATGTGGACGCCGTTCTCTCGTCGTAGGTAGTTTTCATATCTCTTCATAGGTTCTTTCAGGATCATCAGTATCATCGTCGAGAGGGACTCGGATTCTGGCAGGAAAAGCTTCATCTCGACGACGCTGCCGCTGTCATCGGGAGTGAATACGACGGCATCTATCATCCCGGTACTGAAAGCATTCTCTGCATCCTGCGGTGAGGGGAAAGTCGTCACCCTTACATTGCGGTCCCTCAAGAACCCCACGAGCGGACTGCCGGCATCGCCAATGACTCCTACCCCGATACTGATCCTAGCGTTCAGGCCTATAGAGTCCGGGTCATAGAATGACATCAACCCGACGAGTATCACCGACGAGAAAGACGCGATGAATAACTGGATAATGATAGCAATCATGATCGTTTTCTCTCTGGTGACTGACTGCAGTTCCTTTTTTACTATGGCATAGAATGCACTCATGGGATCACTCCAAGCACATATAGATTATACAGAGCATGTACGATTGACCCGACAAGTACTGCGAAAGGATAATGCCTGACGCCGGAGCGGCTCGTGAGCAAACAGACGAGCGCTGTGAAAGTAGAGTGGGCGATGAGTGGTATCCAAAGCATGTTGGCACTGAAAAGAGCAGCCGATAACATAGATTCCGACACCACGCTCAGTGAGACATATAGCAGCAATTTTTCTCCAACCAGGAAGCCGAGCGCAGAAAGGAACGATAGCACAAGGACGTCTCTTGCGGACCAAATAACCCTCTTCTCAAGTAATACTGTGATACCCGCTGACTTGGCGATCTCTTCGACTACGGTTGCTGCCAGCAGAAGCACCCCTGGAATGTAATGCATTGGTACATTAAGTGACAACGCCAGGGTCACCAGTTGTATCATGTAGACTATAGGGATGAGAAACAGGCTTAAGAGAGTAATTGATAGGTATGGGTGAGTACGATCTATAGTGAGATAAATGGCGTCGGCAACCTTTCTATACAGAGGCCGGAATCCCATGAGGTATTCTTCATTTAAGATGCGGGTGCCTACGTACATAGAAAGGATAAAGATAAGGGGCATTGCCCCTATCGAGAATAGATATTCTTTCAGCCCAAAGGGCTCCCCTCTGTACATCTTAACAGCAAGTGTGAGGGGTGACATATAGCTCAAGTCGCTGACTCCTGAGAACATTGCTGGAAAGACCAGATAGGACGTAATCACCGAGATCGCGAGCATCGAAATAAACGTCGTGTCCTTGAACGTGCGGTACACAAGGGACACCATCAGGTATATGGAGAAGATGAACAGTATTATGGGGATGAATATGGCCATTGCCAGCAGCAGGTTGCCCTTTAAGAGTAGGGTAATAACGATCACGGACACGAGTGAGAAAGCCACGTAGGGAAGCATTTTGCCGACGATAATCTCGAGCGGTGTCACCGGGGCAGACATAAGGACCGCGATCCTTCTATCTATCTTTTCATCCATAAAACTGCTGGTGAAGAAGACGCTGACGAAGGAGACAGGAAGGACATAGAGGAACGCAATGATCACCTGTGCGAAGGGTATTGGCGGACTCATGAGTGAGGGAATGATGATCTCCTGATCGGATGTGAATTCCATTTCGATTTTGGGCAGTCTGCCGCCGCCTTCCCATTCCCTGATCTGTTCGCTGACAGCAGAGTCGGTATCGTGTGGGCCTTCCGCTGGCTGGGATGGTGGACCCTCAGACGTCGTCTGATCTGTGCCTGCCGGCTGCGGTGGGCTGCCCGTCAAGGTGTCTATCAGCTCGGAGAGTGAGGTTCCTTGGGCCATCGAGAGATTGTCTGTGGGGGCAGGGAGATAGTTGATTTCGACTCGCAGCGGAAATGCCGTATAGACGGCGTACTCACCCTTGATCCTTGCCAGCTCTTGCCTCTCAAGGCATCGGTTCAACGCTCCGGCCGCGTAGAGGGACCTGGTATCATTTCTATGGGCCACTTTATCTCCATCAATGTAAACGTCTATGGCCCTTTCATCAAGCAACGAGTACCCGGCAGAACGATCAACTGTAGTGGTGCGGAATCGGCTATCCTGAATATCAGGACCGTCGGGAGAGATGCCCACCCTGTACATGTCCTTGCCTAGAACGACACCCTGCCGGAATGCCAGATAAGATATGGCTAACGCTCCGGCCAGAATGAGCAATATGATTGGCCTCGAGCCACCCCTGAAACGGGATCTCAACCTCTTGATCTCTCGTTTTGCGATCGTCAGGATGTTGTCCATTGTCCACACGTGACAGGAAACCTAACCCATGATCAGTCTTGAAGGGGTGACCAAGTTATATGGGCATCTTGTAGCCGTCGGAAACCTGAATCTGGAGGTAGAGGACGGCGAAATCATGGGGATCATTGGTCACAATGGTGCTGGAAAGAGTACAACCCTTAAGATGATCGTCGGTCTCATCAGCCCAACGTCTGGCAAGGTCGAAGTAATGGGCCGGGACATGGCCAAAGAGAGCACCTACGTGAAGCGATTCATAGGTTTTCTGCCTGAAGAAAGCTCTCTCTATGAGAACATGACGGTAGCGGAGTATCTCACATTTTTCTCCGAACTTTATAGGATGCCGAAGCGCAGGGCCAGGGAGCGAATAGATATGCTGCTCGGCTCGCTCAGGCTTCCTGAGCAGGATAGGCTCACAGGAGAACTCTCGAAGGGCATGAAGAGGAAGGTAGCCATCGCCCGTGCGCTGCTGCACGATCCAAGCATCCTGGTGCTGGACGAGCCAAACGCGGGGCTCGACCCTCTTACCTCGTTCTTCATCATCAATTATCTGAAGAGCCTGAAGGATCAGGGAAAGACGATTGTGCTGAGTGCCCATAACTTGTTCCACGTCGAGTACATTTGTGATCGCGTCGCCATTCTAAAAGACGGCAGACTGATCATTTGCGACGGCATGGAAGCCATACGCAAGAGTTTCGGCCGCAGGGAGTACGAAGTGGTTTTCAAATCCGATGCCCGGTTGGATTTCGAGCAAGAGGAAGGAAACTATGTCTTTAGAACGGCTGACGTGGGTGAAATTGCATCATTGCTAGAAAGTATCTCCGAGAATAACTGGGCTCTGGTAAATCTGTCCGTGCGCGAGTCCGCGCTTGAAGACATTTACGTGAAACTCATGAGCGGATGACTTCAGCGAGCCGATTATAGCAGAAGGCACCGGCTTTGTCCAAACTTCCAGGTATCCTTCGTCGCTGTTGGCGCTGTCGTCGTGCGGAGTGATAAGGGGCATAAGCGGCTTCGCAATGGAACTGTAACACAAATGAAACCTTGGAGACGCCGGTGCTGATGTAGGCTATCTAATGATTGACACCGGTGTAGAATTTTGTGCCAGACTGATTTGTCATGCAAGCATCTCACCACACGCTGACGGTAACGAGGGGACAACAAAAGTCACATAATGGCTCGATCGCCGGCAAAACGCTCGGCAAATACCAGATAGTGGAATTCATCGGGCGAGGGGCAATGGCTGAAGTCTACAAGGCTTATCAGCCAACGCTGGATCGGTACGTTTCAATCAAACTCATGCACTCTTTTCTCGCTGAAGACAAGGACTTTCTGGGCCGGTTTCAACGTGAAGCCAAGGCGGCAGCCCAACTCCGTCATCCGAACATTGTGCAGGTGCATGATTTTGACGTACTGGACGGTGTGTACTACTATATGGTCATGGAGTTTATTGATGGCCATACCCTACAAGATAAGTTGCAAGAACTGGTGGCAGCCAATGAAATCATGCCGCTGGATGGAGCAATCCACATCGCGGGAGAGGTCGCGTGCGCGCTCTCTTATGCCCACGGCCGGGGGGTGATCCATCGGAACATCAAACCGTCCAATGTGATGATCAATCGAGAGGGCCATGTGATTCTGACGGATTTCGGCATGGCCAAGATTGTGGGTGACGCGCGGTACACCACTGTTGGTGCGATAGCGGGCACACCTAACTATATACCGCCCGAACAAGGATTGGGAAAGCCAGCAGACGCACGTAGTGACATCTACTCGTTGGGAGCCATGTTCTTTCAGATGGTGACTGGCCGACTTCCATACCAGGCGGATTCAGCGGTGGCGGTACTGCTTAAACACATAAATAACCCGATTCCCGTCGCCAGCCAGATCAACCCAGACCTGCCACCAGGTATTGATAGAATCATCTTCAAAGCGTTGGCCAAGAACCCAGATGACCGTTATCAAACGGCTGGCGAGTTCATCGAACATCTGAAGGAAGTTGAGACCGGTAAGTCTCTCCCGGACGCTGCTCTGCCTGCGTCTCCCGCCGCTGCAACCAGCGACTCGGCAGAACGGGGAACTCCCCCTTTCTCTGCCATCCCGTCACCGTCTCCGCCGCCAGTCGCTGCCGTGTCCGGCGTCGTCAGGCTGGCACCCTATACCCTGTCCCCCGGCAACATTGCCACCGATCCCATTGATCTGCCGACCATGTGCGACGCCAAGTGGGGCCGGGCAGTGGACCACTTTGTCAAGGGGTACATTACCGACTGGCTGCGCGAGGGCGTGAACCGCCTACGAGCCACCCACCAGCACGGCCTGGCCGACGAACTGGAGTTGATCACCATTCGAGCCGAAGCAATCGTCCGGCGGGTTCAGGATGGTGACGACGTCGTTCGCAACGCTGGCCTGGAAGAGTTCCTGGAGTCACTGGGGGCAGCCCCGCCGGCCATGGACATCACTCCAAAAGGGCTCGATCTGCCAGCGGTGGGGGTGGGGGAAACCGGGCACCCGGTAACCTTCACCATCACGAACAGAGGGCGGGGCTACCTCTCTGGCAGAGTCGTGTGCCGAGTGCCGTGGCTCAGAGCCAGACCCAAGCGATTTGGTTGCGCGGCGGGAAGGCACTGTACGGTAACGGTGAAAATGGACCTGAGTGGCCTACCCGCCAGCAGGATTCGGTCCCCGGGTGGCCTTCAGGTCTGCAGTGTAAGCGGTGACCAGAACGTGAGGGTTCAGGTGGACATCCTGCCATCCGTGTTGCGGGTAGACGTTTCTACGCTCGATTTTGGTACGTTGGGCCAGGGAGAGACCGCTCAGGCGATGTTCACTATCCGCAACGGCGGCCGGGGCTACCTGATCGGTAGAGTCCACTGCCGGGTGCCATGGCTGACGGCATTGCCGATTCAGTTCAAGGTGCCGGCCGGAGACAGCATCCGGGTAGCGGTAAGTGCTGACTCGCAGATGCTCTCGCCGGGTGATGCGGCCCATGCCTGGGCGCTGATGGTGGGAAGCAACGGCGGAAATGCCGTTCTGGGTGTGCAGATGCGGGTACTATCTCCTCGTTTGGAGGTGGAGCCAGCACAGATAGATCTGGGTACTGTAGATCTCGTCCAGCCTGGGGCGGGAAGGAACGCCGAGCTGACGATGCGCAACACCGGGCCCGGGGTGTTGACCGGCGCGGTGACGACGAAGTCCGACTGGCTGGTTGTTGAGCCGGCCACCTTCCGCTGCCGGGCCGGAGAGGCACAGGGGCTGCGCCTGTCAACGACCCAGTTGCACACAGGGGACTTCCGCCAGCCCATTCACGTGGTCTCCAACGCAGGAGTGGCAGAGGTGCCAGTGCTGTTGCAGGTGCGCTTTTCCATGGAACTGGAGATGGTGCACATCCCGGCCGGCGAGTTTCTGAGAGGCAGCCAGGAGCGAGACAAAAGGGCCCTGGCATCCGAGAAGCCCCAGTGCCGGATCTACCTGGAAGAATACTGGATCGGCAAGTACCCGGTGACCAATGCTCAATACGCTGTCTTTGTGGAGGGCACAGGGCGCCGGCCTCCAGAGGATTGGGAAGGAGGGCGGCCGCCGGAGGGGAAGGAGAACCACCCGGTGGTGAACGTGAGCTGGTGGGACGCACTGGCCTACTGCCGCTGGCTGGCGGAGTTGACGGGCAAGCCGTACCGGCTGCCGACGGAGGCCCAGTGGGAGAAAGCGGCCCGGGGTACCGATGGGCGGGTGTATCCCTGGGGAAACAAGTGGGACAGCCGGAAGTGCAACACAGGGGAAGGGCGCAAGGGGGGCACGACGCCAGTGGGGGCCTACAGCCCGGCTGGGGACAGCCCATACGGCTGCGCGGACGTGGTAGGGAACGTATTGGAGTGGGTGGCCGATTGGTACCGTGAGGACTATTACGCCCGCTCCTCCGTGTCCCGGAATCCCTATGGCCCGTCCTCGGGGGCAGTCAAGGTGCTGCGAGGCGGCTCGTGGTCCGCCGATCGCTGGGGTGCTCGCTGCGTCAGCCGCTACCAGGGCAACCGGAAGGCCGCCAGTCCCGAGGCTGGCTTTCGCTGTGTACGGGCAGGCTGAGTAGTAAGCACTAATGAAGCTAACACGAAATTGGGTGAGGAACTTAAAGCGGATCGAAGCGTTCCTCCCTTTCGCCAACCCCACGTTCAGCAATCCAGACTTTCAGGCTGCCTCCTACCGGGTGTTGATCGTAAGACTGTCCCCCTTTCGGGACGTAGACCGTTCCATATCCCATCTCTTCCTCTTCCAGGAGGTTCGGCGGGTGCTGCCACGCGCGTTTATTGACCTGGCCTTCTTCCCCTCTGTGGGGCAGAGGGGGCTGTTCGAGCAGGAGGGCGTCCCTTACCTCATCGGGGTACAGTCGCTGCGCTCGGCTGAGGAATTTGACCTGGTGCTGGTCTCCAACGGTTACACCCTGGAGTTGATCAACCTGCCCTACCTGCTGATCCGTTCGGGGTTACCGCTCTTCTCCAGCCAGCGTGGGCCGGAGTGGCCGATCCTGATCCTCGGCGGCTCTAACGCTATGGCGACCCAGTCCATTATCCACGAGGACGGCGACAGTCTGGTGGACGGCATCTTCTTCGGCGAGGGGGAAGGGCTGGTCGGTGACCTGGTGCGCTTTTTGGAGCGCAACCGCGGAGCGGACAAGCGGGACTTGCTGGGACGAACAGCCCAACAAACGACAGGATTCTGGGCGTCTACCCCCCTCAATCCCCCCTACGAGGGGGGAGGCTGTACCCCCCTCAATCCCCCCCACGAGGGGGGAGGCTGTACCCCCCTCAATCCCCCCCACGAGGGGGGAGGCTGTACCCACCTCAATCCCCCCTACGAGGGGGGAGGCTGTACCCCCCTCAATCCCCCCCACGAGGGGGGAGGCTGTACCCCAAAGGCCGTCCTCCATACTCCCGAAGCGCAGTATTTGCCGCTGGAGTACCCCATCTTGAACAGCCCCGAAGTACACACGGCCAGCCTCCAGATCAACTATGGCTGCCCGGCCTTCTGCTCTTTCTGCTTTGAGGGATACGACCGCAAGCCGTACCGCGAACTCCCACTGTCCGACGTCCTCTCCGCCGCTCGCCAGATCAAGCGAGCGCAGGGGGTCGAGGAACTGAACCTGTACAGTTTCAATTTCAATACGCACCAGGACATCCTGGAGATGATCCTGGAACTGCACCGGCTCTTCGACCGGGTGAGTTTCAAGAGTCAGCGGTTGGACGTTCTGCAGCAGGCGGGCTATCTGCTAGAGGCGGAGGTCGAGGCGGACAAGCGAGACTTCACCCTGGGCATTGAGGGTATCAGCCAGCGCATGCGGGCGTGGCTACACAAGAGCCTGTCCGCGGAAGACATCACAGACCTGCTGTACCGGCTCTTCGCGCTTAAGGTGCGCCGGGTTAAGCTGTTTTACATCCTGACTGGCTATGAAACCGACGAGGACATGAGGGAGTTTCGTCGTTTCCTGAAATGGCTCAAAGAAATCCGACGCTCCCGGAACCGGCGTGTGCGCGTTGTTTTCAGTTTCGGGTTGCTGATCCGCATGCCGTTTACGCCACTGCGATATGACCGGCTCTTTCTCGACGAGCAAGCGTGGCGACCGCTGATCGGGCAGGTCAAATCGGCCTGTGAGACGAACGGGTTTGAATTTCGGCTGGCCTTCGACTGGCCGGCTTATTGCGTCAGCCAGGTATTGGCCATGGGGGGGTACTGGCTGGTAGAGCCGATTGTAGCCCTGGCTCAGAAAGGTTATTGCTTCGACACCACACTGCCGCCGGAGTACTGGGACGAGTTCAAGGGCTGGATGGAGAGAGCGGGTCACTGGAACGGCGCTTTCCTGGGCGAGAAAGGCCCGGATACCCCCTTTGCGCTGGAATTTGTCGAGTCGAACATTTCGGCCGAGTTTCTGTACCGCCAGTATCGGGAGGCTCGACCCCCCTCAATCCCCCCTAAGAGGGGGGAGGTCGGAGCTGGCATGGACGGTCGTTGTTCTCCCTCAGTCTCCCCTAAGAGGGGGGAGGTCGGAGCCGGCACGGACGGCGGCTATTGCCTGGGGAGCCACGGGCAACCTGGCCGTTGTTTGGGATGTGGGGCCTGCCGGGACGAGGAACAGAGGCGGGCGATTACGCACCACCAGATTCAGCAGCCAGAGCGTGGCCGATACATGGCACAACTACGAGAGGTTATGGCTCGCAAGCGGCGGCTGCAACCGGTGTATTTCTTGCTGTGTCTGGATCCGCTGCTGGCCGGGGTGTTGCCCGCATTCCTCAACGCTTTCGTCTTCAAAGAGATCCTCGTCCGCTATCCTGAGTTGGTGGACAACCTGCTGGCTGTGCGAGAGAGCCTGTTCACCCTCCGTCCCAATGCCCGCCGTTTTCCCTCGGTGAGCGGAGAGACTGTCTTTGCCCTGAAAGCATGGGACGTCGAAGCGTTGGCGCGCACCCTGGCCGAAGAAACCAGGTTTTCCGGAAAAAACCTAGTTTCTGGGTTCCAGGCCATCCAAATCGTGGGGCCGGTCGAGGGGTTCACTCCGGGCACGTTCACCAGGCTGCACCTGGACGTGCGCCTGCCGGGCGACGTCTTTCCCGATCCGCGATCCCGGCTGGAGCAGTACCTGCGCTCTGCGTACCTGCGATATTCCCTGCGGCGGGAGGGCACCCGCTATCGCTTCGACCTGCCCCGCAAGGCGCTGAAGAAGAAAATCCTGTTCAGCGGCTTTCTTGAGACACGGGAGAAGGACTTTTTCGCCAGCCTGGACGTGGGGCCCAAATTCGACCTGATGGCGTTCTTGCAGACGTTCGGCGGAGAGAATCTGTTTCGCCATGCGCGGGTGCGGGTCTCGGGGATACAGTGGTAGCGTGAGGGCTATCCGACCTCCGCCTGAATCTGCCACAGGGTCGGATAGCAAATCCGACTTCCGCCCCAGCTTTTTGAGAAGATACGCGTAGATGATGACGTGGTCTACCTCATCTCAACCAGGGGTTGGACCGCTTCTCCTGCCCGACCGTCGTCTGGGGGCCGTGGCCGGGATAGAGGATGGTCTCGTCGGGCAGGGCGAACAGTACCTCTCGAATGGAGCGCATCAGCGTGTCCCAGTTGCCGCCGGGCAGGTCGGTGCGTCCTATCCCCATGGCGAAGAGCACGTCTCCGTCGAAGGCCACGCCCTCCTCTTCCAGGTAGAAGGTGACGCTGCCGCCGGCGGAATGGCCGGGGGTATGCAGCACCTGGAAGCGAAGTGTACCCACCTCTAGCATCTGCCCAGGCTCCAGTTCCAGGTCTGGCATGGGGCTTTCCCTCGCCGACACACCGAACATGGCAGCGCCTCCCTGGGCCTGCAGGAGGGGCAGTTCGGCCGGGTGGAGGGCCAGGGGCGCGCCGGTGGCGGCCACGATTTCGACATTGGCCCCCATGTGATCGAAGTGGCAATGGGTGTTGAGGACGTAGCGGATGGTCAGCCCGCTCTCCTCGATGGTCTTGAGGATTCGCTCAGGGTTCCCTCCGGGGTCAATCACTACTCCATCCTGCGTATCCTCGCAGCCGACGACGTAGCAATTGGTCTGAGTTATTCCGACGGGGATGGTGTGGATGAGCACGTTGACCTCTTCACGATGGACTGGTGGTTATTCACGCCGTTGCATAGGGTACAGGCTCAGCCCGCAGTGCCCCTTACACCTCTGCCTCGTTGGGTCGGTGTTATCCACCAGGGTCTTTGCGGCACGTATGCCGTCACAATGTCCACCCACATTGGATCGTAGTAATCACACACCACGTGCAGTGGTATCGTTGTATCCTCACTCAAATGGGGATAGCCCAGGATTAGGCAGCGACATTCCTCCCCAAGAGGGCGACCACGAGGGTTCGCCCCTACATAAAACCGGGGTAGGGGCCGGTCTTGTACCTGCCCAAGAGGGCGACCACGAGGGTTCGCCCCTACATAAAACCGGGGTAGGGGCTGGTCTTGT
>Ga0307430_1000020_pt1 | contig 139056 bp, 125 predicted proteins | sample SalMarWE160130MG_FD_202159 | JGI IMG/M metagenome (GOLD analysis project Ga0307430, IMG submission 202159) | Salt marsh sediment microbial communities from the Plum Island Ecosystem LTER, Massachusetts, United States - WE1603-130 | ecosystem: Environmental > Aquatic > Marine > Intertidal zone... | reverse complement strand
GTTCTCATCAGTGCTCCTTTGACTTGGTTGGTCTAAGAAGCATAGATGCTACTGCAGCTTACCTCTTATTCCAACCTTCAAAGTTGCACTTCGGAGTTGAATCTACGATAGAAATTACGGGGCAAAGTTCTGAACAAACGGCAATAATATGGTATCAGGCCTGGCAAGATTATGGGTTAAGTCACAGTGAATATTTCTTGTAGCATAATTTTGCCGCAGCGGCAACGATATGCTACAGTTTCACACACGGCAATGATATGCTATAAAAAGTTATGTAAAGACTTATTGAGAAAGCCCCCATTTTTACTGTAAAAACCGTGACTGTAGCGTTCATCAAATATTCAAAGGCATTCCATAGAACTGATGTGCATTTTCGGCCAGCACAGCATGATGGTTCAGGGCTCGCTCTAGTTCCCCAGCTGCAACTAGAGAGTTAAGAAGTATAGCAGGCATGCAGCACTCGCCATTAGGACAATCACCCCGATGAAGACCAAGATGGGCTTGGGGATTTGCTGGGCAATGGATTCTGGCGATACGCCTGGAGTCTCGTCAGATATCAAGCTGACCGCTTTTTTGGCGTCGCCCGACACTGTGGACGACTCATTTTCATCGACAACAAGACGCTCAACCTGATGTTTTTCGCTTTTCATATCGAGAGGCTTCGATTCGAGAGCCTCAAGAGCCTCGGATGCGCCCGCCTGCACGCGCTCTTCTGCATCCTCGAGTGCGGCTGTGAGCGGCCCCTCCGCCCGTGCGTCGCCGATTTCGCCTAGTGCAGCCGCGGCGGCCTTGCGCACAGGCCACTCGTCATCGTTCTGTAGCACGTCGCCCAGGGCCTCCACCGCCCTTTGGCCACCCAGCTTCGCCAGTGCGTTGGCGGCTGCTATCTGAACCTCGTACGAGTAGTCATCCCTCGATTCGTTCAGCGCAGCTATGAGAGGTTCTATCGCCTGCTCGTCGCCCAGTTCGCCCAGCGCGCTGGCGGCTTTCTCACGCACAGGATACTCGTCATCATCCGTGACCGCGACGTTTAGAGGCTGCACCGCCCTGACATCACCCAGCTTGCCCAGTGCAATGGCCGCGTATACACGCACCATCCAGTCGTCGTTCTGCTCCAGCGCGACGATGAGCGGCACAAGCGCGACCTCACCTAGCTCTCCCATAGACTCGAGGGCTTCTCCTTGATGCGGGGACTTGCCGGCAAGCGCCGTGACGAGCAACTCAACCGCACGTGCATCTTCCACCTCTGCTAGAGCCTCGGCCACCTTCTTCGGTACGCTGACCTCCTTGGGCAAGGGCAGTTGTTCGTGGTCGTTGCTCCACTGATCGATGGCTTCGCTCTCCTTGCTTGAGTCTTCGGCATCGACGCGGATAATACTGAACCTGCCCTCCACGATACGGAGGAATTCGATTTGCGCGCCAGTCCCCTCGACCTCGAAGGTAATCGCGCAGAAGGGACGTTCATATCCCGAAGTACGAAGCGTAAATCCGTAGTAGAAGTTCGTCAGGCCCTGAGACGCGTACTTCTTCCCGTAGAGTTCATTGCTCAGCTCCTTGAGTCCAGATTCATTCTCGCTACCACCCTCGACATAGATCTTCATGTTCTGCTCCTGTTCTCATCTATTCTTTACTGTCGCTCTTTGGTGACTCGCTTCTGCCCTAGTACCTCCTGCATTGAGCCGCCCAACGATTGGCGCATCCGTTGCGGGCGTGCCCAGCAGACCTGCCTTGTAAGGGGAAAAACCTCATCTGGATGGATCAAGCATCTAGCCCCCCCACTATTATCTAAATATAGCTGTAATAATTATATTATGTTATGTTTTCACACACGGCAACGATATAGTCCTAATGATTTTGCTTGTTATATAAATATAATTATGTGTTTTCCTCAACTCCGTGTTAAGTTTCCTCTTTTACATAAATGGCAAGGATATGCTCCTATGTTAGTCTTGATAAACTTCCAAAGCGCGTAGGATTTCCCAGGTTCCACCACCATTCGTCGTGTATACGAGAGCCTTTTCGCTACTTGTACCTTTGGCAACAGCCCAGCCTCGCTGCCAATCAATGAAACTGAATTGACCATCCCAGGCAACCGTATTGATTTGAATCCAGGTAATGCCGCCATCTTCTGTACGCCAAATCTCCCGGCCTAACAACAACCCACGATCCGCATCAAAGAAGAATAATTGAGGCCACTGTCTGCGTGATATTTCGTATTCAGCCAGGTTTTCCTGAAACAGCATGTTTGTATACCAGGTTTTTCCACCATCGTCTGTGGCGTACAGGTAACCCGTTACCTGGATCTCCTCAGCATTTTCGTCCCCAACTACACAACGAAGATAAAAACGCGCAACTTGTTTTGATAGCAAATTGAGATCATGCATTGTGCAATGGTCTGAATCGGTCAGAAGTTGCGGATTATCCAACGGGGGATCTAATACACGCACAATCCATTCAAAGCCGCCATCGGAAGTAATGTAATATCTGGGGGAGTTCTCGTAAAAAACGTAAAATCCAGGGGAGCTCTCGTAAATGTCACTTTGGCCTCCATCCTCTAGAAGCCAACCATTTAGATCATCAAGAAAGACGAGATTGCTCAGTGGGAAATTCGTACGACATGAATCTTCGCACCAATGGGGAGTTACCAAATTCCAGGTTGCCCCTCCATCCGTGGTTCGATAAAAGTAATTGTTGTACTGGTCTGCAGAACGTGCTGCTCGATTGGAAATTTGCATCCAACCTGTATCTGCATCGACCATATCCAAGGTGGCGTCACAATTTATATAATCATCAACATAGTTAAGCTCAACTTCGAAGGATTCGCTGATTCTCCAGGATTGGCCGCCATCTGATGTATACCAAACGCTTAGATCAGACTTAATGCCCCGACATGAAGTTCCCTCTTCGTACGTAAAAAGGATCCACCCATGCTTCGCGTCGTAAAAATCACCAATCACTCCGGATCGGGTAGTTTCGGATTGTCCTTCAGGCGGGGTCACTTCGCGCCATGTATTTCCGCCGTCTTTCGTGATAAACACATCAGCATCGTTTGACCACGATACATCACGGATTCCCCACCCATCCTTCTCGTTTATCATGTGCACGGACGTTAGCTCCAGGTGTGTAGCGATCACTGCTGGCTGATATTCCTGCCAGGTTTCGCCCCCATCCCTGGTGCGCCAGAGATCAGGTTCTTCATATGCCCATCCGTGATTTCTGTCAATAAAGGTTAAGGATGCTTCACTTGGGAATGTTTCCTTTTCTTCCCAAGTCGATCCGCCATCTGCAGTGATCCAGAGCACAGATCCTTGATCATTCCTGGCGAGTGCCCATCCTTCCTGCTCGTTCCAAAATTGAAATGCCCCTTGAGCTGGCAGGATACCCATTTCCTCCCACGTGGCGCCCCCGTTGTTCGTTCTTTCAATGATGGTCGTGCCATCGTCCTGATTGATTGAGCGCCATCCCGCGCTGGCATTTAGAAAGAATACATCTCCTTCCATCAACCAATTGCGCCAGGACTGGCCAGCTAATCGAGATTTGTAATACCATCGCCCAATGTGCTGACCCTGTTCATCCCAACAAGTGACAATGATTTGTAACAGGTCGGTCGTGCCAATCTTATGAATTTTCGAATTACAGGTATCCGCTTGATCTGCCAATGGATCAGTGGGAGCAGGCAACTGCTTGGGGGCCCAGGTGTTTCCGCCATTGATCGTCTTGTAAATCACCCAACGTTTCTCATAGTCATTTTCTTCGTAGTACCATCGATGACTGCTCACCCATCCTGTCTTCCCATCTACCATCAATATTCCACTGAATAGATAACCCATGTCGCATTCAAGCCATAAAGATTCCCACGATACACCACCATCGTGAGTGCGGTAGATTCCTCTTAAGCCACCTACCTTGACGTGGATCTCCACGGCCACCCAAAAGTTCATCTCGTCAAGAAAATGCCAATCAACCAGTACCGGTTCGGCGCCGTAAACGATCTGCTCTTTTATATATTCTCGAATTCCCCACGGTTGTTCGCCAGCGGTCATATCAAAGAATCCGAAGGAATAGTTAAACGTTTCCTCGTCTATGGCGCTTAAGGCACCATATCGATAATCCAAATCAGTTACAAAAAGCCATGTTTCCCCACCGTCTTCTGTGCGCAGCACAGAAGATGCGTCTCTATCTAATGCCCAACCGATTTCCGGGCTGACCATTTGGATGTTTGAAAGCAGTGGTTGTATGGGATGTTTCGGATTGGGCGCAAGAACCGTCGAAGTGGCTGGGGTGATTGTCACCGTTGGAGTTTCTATGGGGCCTGCAGGATCTGTTGTAATTCTTGGCTGTGCGACGGTTTGGGTCACCCATTCGGAGGAAGAATAACTCCAATCGTCTTGCGTTTTGTCGAATAGTGACTGGATATTCGTGCCATCACTCTTCATGGTGAAGATCATGGAGTACGCTACGCGGTCGACCACATAGTGTGATTGAAAGGTAATCATCGATCCATCCGGTGACCACGCGGGATAGTGAGCATCCTTGCCTCTAGTAAGCTGCTTAATGTTAGTACCATCAGCGTTCATGGTGTAGATCTGACCGTCACCATCCTGATCGGAAACGAAGGCGATCGCCGTCCCATCTGGTGACCAGGAGGGATTCCAGTCTCTCCAATCATTGTCGGTTAGCTGCTGGATATTGCCACCATCAGAGCTCATGGTGTATATCTCATGGTCTCCATCATTGTTAGATATAAAAGCGATCTTTGAGCTATCTGGTGACCAGTCAGGACCTAACTCCGCCTCCTCGTTTTGTGTTAACTGCTGGATATTGCTGCCGTCAGCGTTCATGGTGTAGACATCGTAATCACCATCTCGATTAGAAGAGAAGACAATCTTTGATCCATCAGGCGACCAGGAGGGATGCACATCACTCCTGGTATTATCGGTTAGCCGTTGTATATTGGTCCCGTCAATATCCATAGTAAATAGATCGTAATCTTCGAGATAGCCAGCACGAAATACGATTCTCGAGCGGTTGGCGGACCAGTCGGGATCATAATCATGCCAATCGTTATTCGTAAGTCGCCAAAGACCATTTCCATCAGCACCCGTGAGGTACAGCTCCTCGTCACCATCGTCGGTTATTGCACGGCTGGATGAAAAAAGGATCATTTCGTGTCCTGCATCGAGCCAAATGGAGGGGTTATCAGGGGTGCATGACACCTCGAAGATCCCCGGTTCTAGTTGCTCAAGCCAAATGTCTGCAATTTCCTTTCCGCTGATATCTCTATATGGACCAGATTCCGGGCTTTCCTTTGGGATGATTTCCTTTTCGAGTCTGGCAATGTCATCATCAGCCAACCCGCAATCCATCAGCATATCTATCGCGGATTCTGAAAACTGCTCTTTGGGCAGGTCATATACAGATTGTCCTCCAAACTCACGATCAACACTCTCCGCTCTTGCATTAGTTTCAGCTTCCTTGGTTGTGTCCCCACCCTGGTTACCACATCCAGCCAGAATCATAAATATCGATAGCAATAAAATCGCTTTGATCTTCATCGACTATTCTCTCCCATCCGAGCGGATAATTCTTTCAAAGAATATAACATCCTAGAGTTACCGGAAAGTTACCGCAGCTAACTTATGTTGTTTTTTCACAAACGGCAACGATATGCTACTAAATTTCACCCAGGCGGCAAAATTATGGTGCAAATCGATCTTCGATGGAGGGGAAATTTCGGGGCAATTCGGTGTACAAACGGCAATAATATGGTACTAGGCCCGGCAAGATTATGGGGTAAGTCACAGGAGCCATGTGGTAGAATCATGCAAATTAGATATTCTGCTGATTACTAGCACCTGATTTGTATCTACAATGGGCTTATATCATATGTTAAATCCGACTTACCAACCTCGCATAGGCTGGTTCATTGCCGAGGTACGGGGGCTTGACTGAGGGAAGCATCGATGAGCCATCCACATGTCTGGCGACCACCAACGGACATTTATGCAACAGAGGATGCATACATTGTTATGGTCGAAATTTCTGGGATGCGAGGTGCGGATTTTTCCGTGACGTTCGATCATCGACATCTGGTCATCAAGGGCATGCGTTCCGATACCAGTAAGCGCAAGGCGTATCACCAGATGGAGATTGCCTACGGTGAGTTCGAAACAGAAGTCATTATCCCGGGCGCCATCGATGTCGCTTCGATCGAAGCAACATACAATGATGGCTTTCTACGTGTGGTCTTGCCCATCAGTCAACCGCAGAGTATCAAGATCGAGTGAGCCAGCAGTGCCGGTAGAAGAGGCTTCGAATCATGTGGCGTGATTTCAATACATGGATGTGGGGACGATCCTCACGTCAAGATGATGACTGGCGGGATCCCTTCCGGATGGACGAACCGGAACCGGAGGAAAATGCAGCGTCGGTCATTAAAGTAAGACAGTTGGACGACAGCGATTCGGTGACGCGGCCGGATTATTCCGATATTCCGGAAGAGTTAGCCATTCTTCCGCTGCGTGGTGTTGTCGTCTACCCGCACACCTCACTGCCGCTGAACATTGGCCAACCCCGTTCGATCAAATTGGTCGATGATGTCGTTAGTTCCAACCGGTTAATCGGACTGGTTGCATCAATGGATCCGGAGCTGGAAACGCCGGGACCGGAAGATTTATACCGCATTGGCACTGTGGCGGCTGTCCAGCGTTTGTTCCGGACTTCCGAAGGCACGATTACGATGATCGTTCGGGGGATTGCGCGCTTCGAATTGGGTGAGTTTGCCGATCTCGAACCCTACCTGAAAGCCAAAATCCGCTTGTTGCCCGAGGTGATCGATGAAGGCGTTGAGATCGAAGCGCAGGTGCGTGCCGCCAAGGATCAGTTCCAACAGATTGCTGAAATTGCGCCTTCTTTGCCGCAAGAAATCCTGGGAAGTATATTGATCCTCGACGACCCGTTACATGTGGCTTATACCATCGTTAATTATCAGCGCCTTGATCTCGAGGAAGCCCAGGCCATTTTGGAAGAAGATTCAACCATCACCAAGCTGCAGCGAGTGAATTCGCTTCTCAGTCGGGAGTTGGAAGTCTTGTCGCTGGGCCAACAAATTCAACATGAAGCCCGAACGGAGATCGACAAGGTCCAGCGGGAATATTTCCTGCGCGAGCAGTTGAAGGCCATCCAGCGCGAACTTGGAGAAGGCGACGAACAAATGGCGGAGGTCGAGGAACTGCGAGTGCGAATCGATGCCGCCCATCTGTCGGAGGAGGCCGAGAAACAAGCGCGTCGGGAACTCGACCGCATGTCGCACTTGCCGACCGCAGCTGCAGAATATGGCGTGATTCGTACTTATCTCGATTGGCTTGTCTCCTTGCCCTGGGACAAGACGACGAAAGATAATCTGGATCTCGAGTTCAGCCGAGCAGTCCTGGATGAAGACCATTATGGTTTGAAGGACGTCAAAGAACGGATTCTCGAATACCTTGCAGTTCGCAAGCTCAAATCCGAACGCATGGATGAGCTGGAAGCCATACCTGAGGACGAAATCCGCCGGCAACGCGAAGGCGTGATCTTGTGTTTCGTTGGACCACCCGGAGTCGGAAAGACTTCCTTGGGCCGATCGATCGCACGTGCAATGGGCCGCAAGTTCATTCGCATGTCCCTGGGAGGACTTCACGACGAAGCTGAAATCCGCGGTCACCGCAGGACGTATATCGGCGCCATGCCGGGTCGTATACTTCAAACCATGCGTCGGGTGGAATCCCGCAACCCCGTTTTTATGTTGGATGAAGTCGATAAGTTGGGTAGAGATTTTCGTGGTGATCCTGCCTCTGCGCTGCTGGAAGTCCTGGATCCTGAACAGAATCGAGAATTTCGAGATCACTATATCGACGTTCCATTCGATCTGTCCCAGGTGATGTTCATCACCACGGCGAATTGGCTGGAGACCATTCCACCTCCGCTGCTGGATCGAATGGAAGTCATTCGTCTGTCGGGGTATACCGATAATGAGAAACTGGCAATTGCCCGTGGGTATTTGATCCCACGTCAGATACGGGAAAATGGTCTGCGTGAGGACGAGATTTCATTTACGGATGAAGCCCTCGAAACGGTGATCCGTTTCTATACGCGCGAAGCAGGCGTTCGAAATCTCGAGCGAGAAATCGGGCGTTTGTGCCGAAAAGTGGCGACCAACGTGGCCGAAGGTACACTGGATAAAGCAGACATTGAGAAAGACGAGGTCCGTACCTATCTTGGTAAACCTCATTATCTCGGAAGCGAAGAATTGGCGGACCGGACTTCGGTGCCGGGTGTGGCGACGGGTTTGGCATATACACCAGTCGGCGGTGATGTCCTCTTCATCGAAGCAACCGCAATGCCTGGGAACAAGCAGTTCCTGCTGACAGGTTCCCTGGGGCAGGTGATGCAGGAATCGGCTCGGGCGGCGCTTTCATACGTGCGTTCCATGTCGAATGAATTATCATTAAACGATGAGTTCTGGGAGAAACACGACATCCATCTTCACGTCCCTGCGGGCGCACAACCGAAAGACGGTCCTTCTGCGGGCGTGACGATGGCAGTGGCGCTTGCCTCACTGGCAAAGGGCATCCCGGTTCGCTCCGACGTCGGTATGACCGGTGAGGTTACACTGCGTGGAAAAATCCTCCCCATCGGTGGCGTGAAGGAAAAGGTGTTGGCTGCACACCGAGCTGGTTTAAAGACCGTATTGCTGCCGCCTCGCAACGAAATCGATCTGGAAGATGTTCCAGATGAAGTACGGGACGAGATAAAATTCGTCTTTACGGATACCGTCGCAGATGCGGTCAAAGCAGCCTTGGTGGAAAAAAAGAAAACCAGCCCGCGGAAAAGAACGAAGAAACCAGCATCAAAACCGAAAACACAGAAAAGTGCGTCAAAAACCAAGCAAAAAACCACGAAACGGACATCAAAATCAAGCAGCAAAGCTGCGTGATGCCGTTTTTACGATGGAGAAAGGTCAGTTCGTAATGCCCAATAAAGTGCTCATCGTCGATGACGATCGCACAATGGTTTCCCTGCTGCAAACGTTATTGGAAATGGATGGTTTCGAGGTGGCTGCCATTCGTGATTGGGGAGCTGTTCTCGAAACGGTTCGAGCGGAAATGCCGGATTTAGTGATTATGGATTACTTTCTGCCTCAACAAGAGGGAGTGGATATCGTAATTGCCATGCGGGATGATCCTCAATTGGCGGATGTTCGCATCATCATGACATCTGGAATGGACATGTCCGAGCAGTGTATAGGCGCCGGGGTAAATGATTTTCTACTCAAACCCTATACACCGGAACAATTATCGGCAAGTATTCAGGAAAATCTACGCTCTTCCTGATAACCTTGGATTGAAACAAATTATTCTGATTTAGGAGAAAGAAAGAATTGTGACGAAGATAAAAGGACGACGTTCTTCGCGGCAATGGCACCTCGTCGATTTGCATTTGCATACTCCGGCATCGAGTGATTATCAAGAGCCGGAAATTACCAATTTGGACATCCTGCGTCGGGCGGTCGCCCGCGGTCTGGATATGATCGCATTTACCGATCACAACACCGTCGCCGGATACCGCAAGATGCAGGAAGAGATCGCTCAACTTGAGCTTCTCGAAGGTCTGTCGCGATTAACGGATGAAGAACGAGAGACGTTGAGAGAGTATCGTGAATCATTGAAAAAAATCCTGGTGCTTCCCGGATTCGAATTCACCGCAACGTTTGGTTTTCATATTTTAGGGATCTTTCCGCCGGAAAAACCCGTTCGAGAGCTGGAGCACCTCCTCTTGAGTTTAAATATCCCCGCCAATCAACTTGACGTTGGTTCGGTGACGGTCGGCGCCAGCAGTGATGTCTTGAGCGCCTATAAGCTGATCGACGAAGCAGGCGGAATCGCCATCGCGGCACACGCCAACTCCACAAATGGCGTCGCCATGCGGGGCTTCAACTTCGGAGGCCAGACCAAGATCGCCTACACCCAGGATTCCCATTTGATGGCACTCGAGGTGACTGATCTGGCTAAAAAGGGTCGTCGAACCACCGCGGCGTTCTTTAGTGGGACCAAGCCGGAATACCCGCGGCGTATGCATTGTATCCAGGGGTCGGATGCGCATCGATTGCGGACCGATCCGCAAAATAAGAAGAACCTGGGTGTTGGTGACCGTGCCACGCGCATGCTGCTGCCCGAAGTTAGTTTCGAGGCCATGAAGGAACTTTTCTTGAGTAACGACTTTGCACGCACGCGTCCCCATTGGCCGACGGAAAAAGAAGAATTCGATTTTGTTCGCCAGGCGCAAGAAGAAGGGCCGAGCATCATCCAGGATTTTCACGAAAGCATGACCGTGCGCGGCGGCCGGTTGTACGCCGTCATCGCTGATGTATGTGCTTTTGCGAACACCAACGGCGGAACGCTGTTCATCGGTGTTGGGGCGGATACCAAGAAAGAATCTCAGGGTATATCTCGGCCTTCCGCTGCCGTCTCGCAGTTGCAGCAAGAACTTGCGAAACGCATCCATCCTTCCCTTTCCTGTGATGAGGATGTCCAGGAAAGCCAGGGGAAGAAGATAATCCGTGTTTTGGTGCCGCGCGGCGACGATCCGCCGTACGCCGTCGATGACAACAAAATTTACGTCCGGGATGAAGCGGACACAGGGCTTGCGGTGCGGGATGAAATCGTGCAGTTGGTATTACAGGGGCAAGATCGCCATGTGCAGGATCGAACCGAGGATCTGAAGGAAGCTGGTGATAAAGACGAGGAACCAGGTATTTCTCCGCCCAGGACGGGTGTTGAAGTTGTGGGTGTCGAAGAACGCAACGGTGTGCAGTATTACACGATGCGTGATCTACGCAACGGCAATGTGGTTAAAAATGTCACCCAATCCTCCGCGCGGCGGTTGTGGCACTACGCCATCAAGCAGGTTATGGGCTTGCCCCAGGATATGAATAAAGCCCCTATTGCCTGGCAGGGGGATATCGGCATTCTGCGTGAACAACATCGCGGCAAGCGAAAACGGTACGATCTCGCACAGCGTACAACGGATGGAATCCGTGTCTATTTTGGTGTCACGGAAGACGGTATCGAAGACGAATGGAAGCGGCTGGTTGGCGTTGACGGCGAGTAAACAGCCGCCTCCAGCCGATGATACAAAAGAAGGCAATTCGAGTATTTCGGACGAGGCCGCTCGTTGTCTGGTTTGAAAACCGTTGTTCGCACGGCTAGATAATATGTTGGGGAAGTCCAAAATATGGATGTTGCTGTTCTCACGGTCTCGGATCGTGCTGCACGAGGCGAACGTGAAGATCGCTCCGGACCCGAGTTGAAAAAACGCATCGAAATCCAGGGGTGGCGTTTGGTCCATTCTCAAGTGATTGCGGACGATCGTGAGGACATCGAGCGGGTGCTTCGGGATTGGTCGGATTCGCAAGGGGTGGATCTGATTCTAACCACAGGTGGGACTGGTTTTTCCCTTCGCGATCAAACGCCGGAAGCAACGCTGGCGGTGGTCGATCGTCTTGCACCCGGTATTGCGGAAGCGATGCGGGCTTACAGCATGAAACTCACACCACACGCCATGCTTTCACGCGCTGCGGCTGGAATTCGGGGCAAGACGCTTATCGTGAATTTACCTGGCAGCCCACGTGCGGCAATCGAGAATCTTGAAGTGATTCTGCCCGCTTTGCCGCACGCCATCGAGATTTTAAAAGGTTCACCAGATTCCGAATCAGGGCACCATTTTCCTGGTCCTCGTTTGAAGGCATAGCTTCGTATCCACTGATTTGTATGAAATCATTCTTATACCGAATTGGTAATTTATTTAGATATAATATTACAAATAAGGTCAAAAAAGAGTAGTTAGTTGAAAAAGTCAGCATATCAACACAACATCGTTGGAATGAGATGACTGGAGGAGGCAAGATGACGAGCGTAACCTATTCCGTGCCGAATATTTCTTGTGGACACTGTGTCCATGCGATCCAGATGGAACTTTCGGATTTGGAAGGCGTGTCCAAAGTAGAAGCGTCGGAATCGGAAAAACAGGTTTTTGTAGAATTTGGCGAGCCGGCGACAGCTGAAAAAATAAAGGCACTATTGAATGAAATTAATTACCCAGTAGCGGAATAACAGCGGATTTCATTAAAGAATGGAGATGGTCAAGTGACCGAGAGCACGCGCTATGTGACCTTACCGATCACAGGGATGACATGTGCCAACTGTGTGGCAACGGTAGAGCGTAATATCAAGAAACTCGACGGCGTACGTTCGGCGAGCGTAAATCTGGCTACCGAACGTGCCAGCGTCGAATACGACGGCTCCAGGCTTCGCCAGGATGAGATCGTCACACGCATCCAACGGGCGGGTTATGATGTGGCCAGGGGAGAGATCGACCTTCTCCTGCGGCGAGTCACCGATGCCGCGGCGGCATCTCGACTGGAACAGACTTTACTGGAAAACGAGGGAATCCTCGCTGCTTCCGTCAATCTCGCCAGCGAACGACTCCGTCTCGAATACATTCCCACGGTCATCGAACCGATGGAAATTCACAATCTGATTGAGAAGGTTGGGTTCGAGATCATCGAATCCACAGGCGATTCTACGGACGCGGAGCGTGAAGCGAGAGAGAAAGAAATCGGCCGGCAGCGTCGTCTACTCGTGGTCGGTTTGGTCTTGACCGTGCCGCTTTTCATACTTTCCATGGCGCGCGATCTCGGCCTCGTTCCCGTGAACATTGCTTCGGCAGCCTGGTACGATTGGCTGATGTTCGTGCTGGCAACGCCGGTGCAGTTTTACGTCGGCTGGCAATACTACGTCGGCGCATTGAAATCACTACGCAACGGTGCGGCCAACATGGATGTCCTCATCGCCATGGGATCTTCCGCAGCCTACTTCTATTCCCTTCCGATCCTTTTGGGCTGGTTGGATGGTCATCTGTTCTTCGAAACCGCGGCCGTGATCATCACGCTGATCGTTCTCGGGAAGTACCTGGAGGCGCGCGCCAAGGGTCGTACGAGCGAGGCGATTCGAAAGCTGATGAATCTGCAAGCCAGGACAGCCACTGTTATTCGTGGTGACAGCGAAATCGAAATCCCGGTTGAGGAAGTCCGGGTCGAAGACGTAGTGATCGTGCGGCCCGGGGAAAAGATACCTGTAGATGGAGTCGTCATCGAGGGGAAGACAGCGGTCGACGAAGCGATGCTGACCGGCGAATCGATGCCCGTTGATAAAGGTCCCGGAGATGAAGTCGTCGGTGCCACGTACAACAAGATGGGTATGATTAAATTCAATGCCCTGCGGGTTGGGAAAGATACGGTTTTGGCGCAGATCGTGCGTTTGGTCGAAGAGGCGCAGGGCAGTAAGGCGCCGATACAGCATCTGGCCGATAAGGTCTCGGCGATTTTCGTGCCCGTTGTGATCGGGATTGCGTTTTTGACTTTTATTGGCTGGTTGATTGTCGCGCCTCCGCCTTCGGGGGAGATTTCCGCTTTTACCCGCGCCCTGATTAACATGGTGGCTGTGTTGGTGGTTGCCTGTCCGTGTGCAATGGGGCTTGCCACGCCCACGGCCGTTATGGTAGGGACGGGAAAGGGAGCGGAGCAGGGGATTCTCTTTAAAACATCCGAAGCGCTTGAACGGGCGGGTGCGATAACCACCGTCGTTCTTGATAAAACTGGCACGATCACACGCGGACAGCCCAGTGTCACGGACATTGAGATCTTCGATGCGCGTGCGGATGAAAATGCTTTATTGACCATCGCTGCCAGCGCGGAACGCGGTTCCGAGCACCCCCTGGGCCAGGCGATCGTTGCCGCGGCCGGCGAAAGGGCATTGCAGCTTGATGTCCTGGAGGATTTCAAAGCCATCGCTGGAAAAGGAATCGAGGCGCTCGTGTCCGGTCAACGTGTGCTTGTAGGAACGCCAAAGCTCATGGCTGAAAATCAGATCCCGGTAAATGGGATCACTCCGCGGCTGGAAGCAATGCAGCTGCAGGCGAAAACCGTGGTGCTCGTTGCCGTCGATGGCGATTTGATGGGAATGGTTGGAATAGCGGACAGTGTGAAGCAGGGCTCCCGGGAGGCAATTCGGGAGTTGCACCAGATGGGACTCGAAGTCGTAATGGTGACCGGAGACAATCGGCAAACCGCCGAGGCCGTGGCTCGCAGCGTGGGTTTGCCCATTTCCAATCCAGCTGTGTTTGCGGAAGTACTGCCGGGTGGAAAAGTGTCGCATATCAAGACGCTTCAATCGCAGGGAAAGATCATCGCCATGGTGGGCGATGGGATTAACGATGCCCCGGCACTAGCACAGGCGGATGTCGGTATTGCCATTGGAACGGGGACCGATATCGCCATGGCTGCAGCGTCGATCACTTTGATCAGCGATAGTTTACAAAGTGTCCCCAAGGCAATCTCTCTCTCGCGGGGAACGTTGCGTACGATAAAACAGAATCTTTTCTGGGCGTTTATCTACAACATCCTTTTGATACCTAGTGCCGCATTGGGCGTGATGAATCCCATGCTCGCTGCTGGGGCGATGGCGTTTAGCTCGATTTTCGTCGTCACAAACAGCCTTCGCCTTCGAGGCTTACAACTATCCGAGTGACTTCCTAACAAGGTTGAGTAACGGGTTCACCTTGCGGTCGGGTGGCCTTTCGTTTATGCTTCTATCTTGTAAAACACGGCCAGTATCACTGCGAAGGCTGTGCAGGGAAGTATAAATACACTAAACCTAGAGATGATTGATCGGATGCAATCAGAAGATAGAGGTTACTATGGTTGAAGGTATTGCCGTTACTCCCTACGGGTTAGGAATCGCCGCGCTCGCCGGGATGCTGTCTTTTCTATCCCCATGTGTACTCGCCCTCGTTCCGGCTTACCTGGGTTATTTGGGGGGACGATCCATAAGCGCTTCGGGGGAGATCGTTCATAACCGCAAGACCACCTTTCTCCACGGTGTTGCATTTGTGATTGGATTTAGTCTGGTGTTTGTTGTTGGCGGAGCTGCGCTTGGCGCAGTTGGGGATTTACTCAGTGATTATGACGTACGTCTTTGGTTATCACGCGCAGGCGGTGCCCTGGTGATTGTGTTCGGCTTGCATACGATGGGTGTGATCCGTATTCCCTTGTTGGATTACGACACACGTAAACAGGTCGCACCTGACCCTCGGCTGAGTTATCTCTCCTCGGCGTTGATGGGTGTCTTCTTCTCTGCTGGTTGGGCGCCTTGTTTGGGACCGATACTCGGTGCGATCTCTACCCTGGCTTTGTTCGGTGGGAAGGCGTTGGATGGGGCGATCTTGTTGCTGGCTTACTCGATCGGAATGGCTGTTCCCTTTCTCCTGGCGGCTCTCGGGATCGGCAGTGCAGCTGAGTTGATGCGCAAGCATGGTAAAACCATTCGAGTGCTTTCGGTTGTGACCGGTTTTCTACTCGTGATCCTGGGAATTATGCTGCTAACCGGCACTGCGGAACGTTTCTTGGCACAATATAATGAGATCCTTCCGACATTCGAGTTGGAAGAAAACCTGCTGCAGTAGCCGGCGAGTTGCAGAGATTTTCATCAAGACTCACCTGACGGGTTTCAATTCATAGGTTAATTTTCGTACTTCAGGTTTCGAAAAATGATGCGCGTTTCGTTATTTACAAGACAAGCATGTGAGCTTTGTGAAGCGGTAAAAGACGAGCTTAAAGACTTGCAAGCGGAGTACCCGCATGAATTGATCGAGGTCGATATCGATAGCGACCCGATCCTGCAGCGGCACTATGCGGCGTTGGCGCCGGTATTGAAAGTGGGTGCCTATACACTCGAAGCACCGATTGACCAGACGCAATTGCGGGTGACACTCGGCGCTGCAATGTACGCGTGGAAACATAAGCCAGACGCCAACGAAGATCGACGTCAACAGGCGGTTAACTTACATAAGGTCCTTCTCTATCTCTCCAAACATTGGCTGGCGATTTTGAATTTTGTGGTTTTCCTGTATGTCGGCACTCCTTTTGCCGCGCCGGTTTTAATGGAAAGCGGCGCAACCCGACCCGCCAGATTGATCTACACGCTTTATTCGCCGCTCTGTCATCAATTGGCCTATCGTTCCTGGTTCCTCTTTGGGGAACAAGCGGCATATCCATTGGAGAGCGCGAACACTAACCTTGCTTCGTATGGCGAGATGACTGGATTGGACGAATACGATCAGTGGGAGGCGCGAGAATTCCTCGGTAACGACCGGCTGGGGTATAAAGTGGGACTATGCCAGCGGGATGTGGCAATATACGGAGGTATTCTCCTCAGCGGTCTTCTGTTTACCGTCCTGCGGAAACGAGTCAAACCGCTCCCGATTGTGCTCTGGGTTGTGATTGGAATCCTGCCGATGGCAATCGATGGCGGTTCGCAGCTTCTCGGTGCACTTCCGATCGACTTCCTTTCCGCACGTGAAAGCACTCCGTTTTTACGCACGTTAACCGGCTTGCTTTTTGGCATCGCCAACACATGGCTTGCTTATCCCTACCTGGAAGAGACGATGCAAGAATTGCGTGTGATGGTGTCGATGAAATTGGCCGGTGCCGGGGAATCCCTCTAACACCTATCAGTATTGGTGATCTTTTCCAAAGGAAGGTGCGTTCTTGGTATATCTTCCTGTGCCATGATAGACTGATTCCATGCCACTCAATCAGGTCGAATCATTTCGGTTTTTCCAATTTGAAACCTTACCGGATCAGCATTTGGTCCATGCGATTTTTTCCCGGCATGGCGGTGTCAGTCCGAAACCGTGGCAGTCGCTGAACGTGGGGAGTACCGTTGGGGACGATCGTAACCGGGTCAGTGAGAATCGACGCCGCTTATTCGAGGTGATGGGCCGCGATCCGGATTCACTTTACGATGTCTGGCAAGTCCATTCGGCGCGATACGTGATCGCCCGAACGCCGCGCAATAACAAACCTTATCAGCAGGCAGACGTGATTCTCACAGATTCCCCGGGGGTCACATTGTTGATGCGTTTTGCGGATTGTGTCCCCATAATGCTTTACGATCCAGGTCACCAGGCGATCGGGCTGGTCCACGCGGGATGGTTGGGGACGGTACGTCGTGTCGTGCAATCGGCCGTTCAAGGCATGATCGAGAAATTCGATTCCGATCCGACGGAGATCCGCGCCGGTTTGGGCCCTTCGATCGGACCGGATCATTATGAAGTTGGAGAAGATGTCGTTGCCAAGGTGCGAAAGACGTTTGCCCAGAAGGCTGCTCGCTATCTTCGCTCGAATCAAGCTTCTTTTTACTTCGATCTCTGGGCCGCCAACCACGATCAACTCCGGGAACTGGGTATTCGGCATATCGAGAAAGCCGGGATTTGCACCGCCTGCCACATCGAAGATTGGTATTCCTATCGGGCGGAAAACGGTCGCACAGGGCGTTTCGGCGCGCTAATTGGCTTAAAGTGATCGTTGATACCTGTTTCATGGTAACGATCGTAATGTCGCCTTCATCCCAATTATCCAGTTTTGTGAGATAATTCACGATTGACAGATGTTAGAGTGCCATGCCAATTCTGGTTTACATTTTCGTTCAATTGATTTCCTTGTTGTCATGGATCGTGATTGTGGATGTGTTCCTTTCCTATTTTCTCGATCCCTATCATCCTGTGCGGATGGCACTCGATCGCGTGGTTGAACCGATGTTGGCTCCGCTGCGAGGCGTGATCCCCCCCATAAGTGGGATTGATTTTAGCCCGCTAGCACTGATAATTATCTTGCAGATTTTACGGCAGCTGGTGATTGTACTGGTTTCGTAGAGGAAGGCGACTGTATGCGTAAGTTCAAGTTACACGATGGAAAACACGGAGCGGCGCTGACCGTACGTGTGACTCCCCGTGCAAGCAGGACTTCTTTTGGTGGTGTTTTGGAAGACGGCACAGTGCGTATTCGCATCAGCGCTCCCCCTTTGGATGGGAGAGCGAATGCCGCACTAATCAAATTTATTGCCAAGGTACTGGGCGTCAATCGAAGCAGAGTCGAAATTGTAGCTGGAGAGAAGGGTCTGGATAAGATATTGTCGATTATCGACCTGAACGCCGAGGAAGTTGAGGAACGAATCCGAGGTTGGATGGAAGATAATAAGAAATCGAAGTAACGCAAATTCAAAACCCGGTATCAAGTTTTCGAACCATTAGGAGCATGTCGAAGCGACATGCTCTCATTCTTCCTTGCGACTACGTGTTGTGAACTTGAATAGCTCAAGCCCCGCTTTGCGCGTAGGCAATTTCGTGCAGGCCGGAGGCGTTAATCCGCCAGAGGGCTTCGAATGCGGAATCGCGCAGGTACTGCTGGTCGGATTTGAGCGCCTGCTGCAGTTCGAGGCTCATTTCTTCTGCCGCGTTGTTGCCAATGACTTCGAGTGCGGCGATTTTCTCCTCATCCTTTCCCTTGTTCAGAGCCTGGCGCAGCAATTCGAATGCCGCCTTCCCGGGGGCAATCGCCAGTCCTTCGCGCTTGGCGAATTCAACCAGCCAGGGTGTTGTAGATAACTCCGTGTGTAGGGCATATACCTTCCAGGGTGGATTTTTAATCCGCTCGAGGGCTTCGGCTGCTGCGCCGCGTACGATCCACTGGTCGTCTTCGAGGTGCATCGTTTCGAGCAATTCGGGAACCCATGGTTCGGGGATACGGGACAAGCCAAAGACTGCCGCACGGCGTGTGAGCAGGTTATCGACTTCGATCGCATCACGCAGCATGCCCACGCTTTCGCCTGGTTTTGCAGCCAGCGCTTCCGCGACTGCCAGACGGATGGCTTCTTCGCCTTCCAATAGTGCTTTACCCATGCCCTCGAGTGCGGCATTTGTGCCGATGGCTGCCAAAGCAAGACAAGCCGCTTGACGAACGTGTAACTCCCGATCTTGATCTACCGTTTCAAGCAGGCGTTCAATGGATTCTTCGTCCTGAACGCCACCCAAGCCCAGCGCGCCTAAAATACGACTGATCCGATCTTCCGAAGCCAGTAAACGCCGGAACAGGATCGCTGTCGAAGGATCTTCGGAGCGGGCGAGTGCATGAACGGCCCGCAAGCGCAAGCCGTAGGGTTTGTCGCTTGAATTGGCGACTGTGGCGAGTGATCGCAGGATTCGGGTTCTCCAGGGAGCCTTCACCGGTGTTTCTCGCAGCCAGCGAGCGATAATCAGTAATTTGGAATAGAGGGGATCGTCTCCTGAATCGAGATATTGGCCCACAACTTCCGAGACATCCCCGCCCAGCGCGGCGTAGTATCCCAGGGCTGTCTCTGCGGGTGCCCACCCAGGTTCAAGCGCGTGCTGCGTCGATCCTTCAGCGATCATCGCCCGGGCGCCTAGAAAGGCGCCCAGCGCCGGTACGGTAAAGGATACTTGGTTATTCGCTCGGCGGATCAGAATGCCAGCGGCGATAAAATCCTTGACGGGAATGCCACGTCCAGCGTTACGTTCCTTAAGCCAATTCAAGCCGGCTGTGAGTGCATGTTGTCGTTCGTTGGTTGAAAGCAATCGGGCGAGATACGCTTCCATATTTCTGGTGGTTGAGGTATTTTCTGAATCGCCGACGTATGCGGACCATGCACGCAGGGTCATTTCCAAGGGGGTCAAACCATGTGTCAGGTTAAAAAACCAGCCGGAGATTAGAGCCGGGTCGATATCGTACATTCTTTTCTTGGGCAGCAGCGGCCGAATATGCTTCTGCCAGGCCTGCCCCCATTTCGCCAGGAATAAGGCACGATCGTGTTCGCTCCAGGGTGCGATAGCGACGGGTACAAGGCCGGCATGAATTATGCCATCATAATGGCTTGCGGGACCACTGGCGACGATGCGCACGTTGGGGAAGGTCTGCTGCAGGTTCCGGAGCCATTCCGCAACGGCCGAGATTTCGACGATGGTGCACTCATCCAATCCATCCAGCAGGAGAAGCGCACGCCCTCTACGAAACAATGGGCGGATGTAGTTTGGCATCCGTGAAGACAGGTTGGAGGATACTGTTTTTTGAACTGCCGTAATGAGAACGCTGAGTGGGTCTTTATCCGTTCGGCGACGGAGTTCGATATCAGCGGCGTGAATGAAGATCGGCGTCATCTCTGCCGCGGCCCCCGCTTCGGATGACTTATTCAAAACCTGAATGGCAAAGTGCGCCAGGGCGCAGGTTTTTCCACTGCCGAGTTCCCCCGTGATCATGATATTTACCCCGTCGGAAAGTGCATTGGCGATGGAGATCGACGGGGCGTGATAGATTCCGGAAAGATAATTCCAATCCGGGAGATTGGGGAGTACGGCCAATGTGTACTCGGGGATCGGATCGGTACGAACCGGGTCGGCGGGAATGGGCGGCGCGAGTATTCGCGGAGGAACGTCGATCTCGTCGAGTTTAAACAATGCCTTTGCTGCATGCAGCATTTGCATGCGCTCGAGCAGGTCGAGTTTGTACGGATCGCCAGATTTCCCTGACAACGCGCCGGCAAGGGACTGTATGTATTGGTATATCGTTTGGAATATTTCGGAGAAGTTCGTACCAAGTTTTTGCAATGCGAAAAATATGAGGATGGCGAATACAAAGCCGGTGATGAATTCTTCATGGTCGAAGCGATAACCATATATTTTGTTCATGAAATCAAGCATTCGAAATCATCCCGCGTATAATATTCGGCCGCATTGATGACAGCGGATTAGCGTATCTCCGGTGTGAACTTCCTGGTGAACCGAGCGCGCCAATTCCATGCCGCAGGCGCTGCAGCTCGAATCGCGCGCCAGGGCGATAACCATACCCGCAAATCGATCCCGTAAGGATTCATACAATTTGAGATCTTCTTCGGTAACATCGGCTACGGCGGCCTCTCGTTCTGCCTCGCAGCGTGAAATTTCCATCGATAGTTGTTCGCGCTCTTCGATTAAATCCTGGTGCATGGACGCTTTTGATGCTTCGGTTTGCGCCAGTTCGTCGCTTGCAGCACTGAAGGCTTTTTCGGCCTCGTCCAACTCGATCATAACATCCAGCAGGCGATCTTCAAGGGTCACTAAGTACCGTTTCAGCGATTCGGATTCTTGTTGTCGGTCTTGCAGTTCTTTGGGATTTCGAACGCTCCCTCCGTAAAGGGTGCGTTCGGTTTGCTCGATCTTAGTTCGCTGTGAGGCAACCGCGTCATCGGCATTTTTATGAGCATTGCGGGCAGCTTCAAATTTCTTTACTTTCGCTTCGAGGATTTTCTTCTTCTGGTGTATCTCTTCATCGTCCGCGAGAATTCGATTGATATCATCGATGCGCTCATGTGCGCGATCGAGGCTTTCGTCAATTTGTTGTAAGCGGTAGAGGCTTGATGCGCGGCTCATGCGGGGATTATAGACGCAACTACGACTTTGGAGCAAGAATTTTTATGCCCAACTCGGAACATCCTTCGTGGCGCAAGTGGATCGCTCGACGTACAATTCAACCCATGAGTGATAGGGTGGAAAGAAGGCTTGCATTCGGTCTCTGTGTGCTTGTTGTCCTGGCAACTGTCGCACCGTACTTCGTCGCAGTCCGCGTGGCACCGCCGAATGCTTTCACGGGCTTCTTGATCAACCCCATCGATGGTTTCAGCTATCTCGCCAAGATGCATCAGGGAAGCGAGGGGGAGTGGCTTTTCCGGCTTCCGTATGCTTCGGATCCGGGAAGCGACGTTTTTATTTTCGGCTATTACCTCTTCCTTGGGCACGCTGCGGATTTTCTCCACATCCCCCTGTTAACGCTTTTTCACCTGGCAAGGGTGTTGGCTGCGGCTGGGATGTTCTGGTTGGGCTTCGTTTTCTTCAGGACATTTCTACGGGAACGATTCGAAAGGTGGGTTGCTTTTCTACTCTCGTTGTTTGGCGCGGGAGTGGGTTGGCTCTTTGGCCTTTTCGGAATGGAAACGAGCGATCTTTCGATCCCGGAATCGATACCGTTTCAAACGGCGTATACCAACGCGCATTTCCCGTTTGCCAATTTACTCCTCCTGGCTGCTGTCGTTGCGATTGTCCATGAGGGCAACCTTCGACGGAGAGTTATCGTCGCCGGATTGTGTGGTGTTCTTCTTTCTCTCGTGCTCCCCTTTTCCCTGGCCAGCCTGGTTGTTTTCCTGGGCCTTTGGTTGGCTTGGGAAAGCGCCATCATTTTACGTACGCAAAACTGGCAGGCCATATGGAGTCACAACAAAGCGCATTTCATCCCATTTGCAGGACTTCTGGCAGGTGCCGGTCCGCTGCTGGTGTACGAATTCTGGCTTACGAAAGCCCATCCCGTTATCGCATTATGGAACAGCCAGAACCAAACCCCATCACCACCGGTCACTGCTTATCTGATCGGCTACAGCCCTGCGCTTTTATTGGCCATGGCGGCGATTTTTCATCCTGACGGTCGGAAATCACCGCGGAACCGGTTGCTGCTTGTCTGGGTGATCAGCAATTTCCTGCTGCTCTATGCACCGTTCAATTTGCAAAGAAGACTTACACTCGGGTTGTACTTCCCCTTGGCTTGTCTCGCAGCGATCGGATTGCGGAGGTTACTCAAGAATTCCGCCCGCCAGCGTCTTGTCTTGATCGCTGTGATCATCCTCGTGGTTCCTTCCAATCTGCTTCTTGTCCTGACGGGGATCGATCGCGTCAGAATAGCAGACCCCGCTTTCATTCATAGGCAAGGTGAGGTCCTGGCATATGAGTGGCTATCCGAGTATATTCCGAACGGCTCCTTGATTCTGGCCGCTGCGGATACCGGCAATCGACTGCCGGCTTATGCGGACGTGCGAGTCCTCTACGGACATCCGTTCGAGACGCCCAATGCGGAGCAGCAAGAGGCGCTGGTCAATGATTTGCTTCGCTGGGATGGTCGTGGTGACGAAGGCTTACAACGTTTGATCTCACTGGGTGTCGATTACGTGTTTTTCGGCAAACGGGAAATGGAGATCGGAACACCGACCTGGTTGTCGAAGTGCCCTATTATTTACGAGACGCAGGAGATACAAATCCTTCAGGTGACCGACTCATGAGGCCTAGAACCTTCCGGTCTTTTCTCGTCCCCCTCGGTTTCCTTCTCATATCAGCAATCTGGTTGGTGAAGCTTGTCGCGCATTCGGGCCAACTTCTCGTTTGGCGGGGTGCGGTATATTCCGATATTCTCGTTTCCCATTGGCCGAATGCATATTATCTCAAACAGAGTTTGCAGACCTGGGGGCAAATCCCGTTGTGGAATTCGATGATTTACAGTGGAATGCCCTTTGCTGGTGATCCGCTCGCCGGACTCTGGTACCCACCCAATTGGTTGGTGTTGATCATGCCAATTCAAATGGCCTTCAACATCTTGTTCTGGTTTCACCTCGCCTGGGCAGGTTGGGGGATGTATCGTTGGATGAAGGAGCTTAGTCTCGGGACGGCTGGTGCTTTCGTCGCCGGGTTGGCGTGGTGTGGAACATCGAAATGGTTCGCCCATATCGGCCTGGGGCACCTCACTTTCGTCTGTGCTGTGAGCTGGACGCCTTGGGCGCTGCAGCTGTTGGGAAGAACGTTGCACGTGTCAGAACACGGCTGGAAAAAGTGGCTGCGCTGGGCCGGATTGACGGGACTGGTTTTTGGGGTTTCATTTCTTGCAGATCCCAGGTGGATTGTGCCTTTGTCTCTGCTCAGCTTGGCGTATACGATCCATCACATGATTCAGACTCGCTCTGAAGGTTCCAACAAAAATGGGATCATCTCTGCTTTACGACCAGTGCTTGCATCTGCTGCTGTGTCGGCCGTTGTCGCTGTGGGGATGGCTGCGGCTTTGATGCTGCCGATGATTGAACTTGTAATGAATTCCTCGCGAGCGATGTTGACAGCCCAGGATATGACAACGATGTCGATGCCGTTTTCCCATCTCGTTGGAATCCTTTTTCCATTTTTCAATCAACCGGAATGGCTGGCTTATGCAGGATTTGTGGCGCTTCAATTGGCACTTGTTGCCGTGATCGCAGGCCGGATGAACGCCCGTTTCTGGTTTGGGGTGGTGCTTGTGTCATGGCTTTTGGCGCTTGGGGATCACTTACCACTGTATTCGGCTTTGATCAAAATCGTGCCCGGCATGAATTTCCTGCGGATTCCACCGCGCTTTATCTTTCTGGCTTCGTTCGGCCTGGCGGTTCTGGCCGGCATCGGCGTCGAGCAACTCCTGCGAGTGAAATGGCGCGGGAGAGATCTCTCCATCATCCGGCTATCTTCTCTGGCTTTATGCGTAATGGTCGTATCGATTGGTGCTGGGGTATGGTCGCTTACTCAGGACGGATTGGCGGTGCTGATTGGTGTCGGCTTGCTGGCAGTCGTGACATTTCTATGGATTCAAATCTCCACTCGCAGGCCAATGCGACCGCGTTTACATCTTATCATTTGGGTACTTCTCATCGCCATCGATTCCAGCCTGATCGGTGGACAGGTACTTGAGCTGCAGTCGATGGATGAGAAATTGACCGAGCGATATGAAGTTGTGGCGGCTGTGGGGTCATCTCTTGAGCATCGGGTCTTTTCCCTTTCCTACAGCATTCCACAGCAGACGGCAGCAGGTTACCACGTGGAAACCGCCGATGGGGTGAATCCAATCCAACTCCAACGCTACAAGGCCTTCCTGGCTTCAGCTGTAGGTTTTTCAGTGGACGAATATTCTGTTTCGCTTCCGCCATTTTCTGCCGGAGAGCCCGGACAGACCAGGGAGCTCGATCTCGATGCCGAGAAGTTGGGGATCTTGAATGTCGCTACGATCGTTTCGGATTTCCCCATTGAAGCAGAACACATCGTATCAGATACAGTTGTCGACGGCTTGTATATCTACCGCAACGAGAAGCTCATGCCGCGCGCTTGGATGCTTAATGATGATATGGAAGCAGAGATGACGGAGATCGAAATTTCAAGCTGGACACCCAATATCATCCAGCTCACCGTGCAGGGGCCTGGACGTTTGATTCTGAGCGAAGTAGACTATCCCGGGTGGCAGGTCGAAATTGATGGAATTTCTGGGGAAGTACAGCGAGTGTATGATTTGCTTCGCAGCGTCGAAATACCGGATGGTCAGCACAATGTATGTTTTTCATTTAACCCCCTTTCCGTGTGGTTGGGTGTACTACTGAGTATACTCACCCTCCTTTCAGTGGTCGTGCTATGGGTAAAACGATGAACCGGGATGATTTGAAGTGGATCTTGCGCTTTGCTGGAATTCTGGTGTTGATCACTTCATTTCCGTACTTTCTTGGTTTCGCCAATCCGGATTCAGATTGGGGCTTCTCGGGTTTTGTCTTCGGCGTAAATGATGGTAACTCCTATATCGCCAAGATGTTGAGTGGTTCCTACGGCGCATGGCTTTTCAAGACGCCGTATTCCAGCATGGATCAACGCGGTGTGATCGCTTATCTTCCCTATCTCCTGCTCGGTAAGCTTGCCTCTGGTGAGGCGCATCATCTTCAACTGCTGATGATCTTTCATCTCTTTCGCATTTTTTCCATTCCGTTACTCATTATGGCAACATATCAATTTGTCTCCCTATTCATCGAGTCTACTTCCTGGCGTAGATGGACGACGATCCTTGTGACCTGCGGAGGTGGATTGGGGTGGTTATTGGTGCTTACGGGGAATGCATCCTGGCAGGGAGATCTTCCTCTCGATTTTTATTCTCCGGAATCCTTTGGCTTTCTGTCAATCTATGGTTTACCGCATTTGATCCTGGCGAGGTTTTTGCTATTGACAGGGATGGTCAACTATCTGCGCGCGGCTGAATCACCTCATCGTGGATGGATCGCTGGCGTGTGTTTTCTCGTGCTGCCGCTAATACAGCCGCTATCGATCGTCACCGCGTTTGCCGTGATCGGGATACATCAATTAATCATCTTGGCGTTTTTCATCAAACGCCGTTCGGTGAAAGAATGGAAACCGTGGTTGATGGCTGCCATGCGGAGTGGGGTGTTCGCCTTGCCACTTGTGATCTATCTCGGCATTTCCTTTACACAAGACCCGTTTTTAAAAAGATGGACGGAACAGAATCGCATCCTTTCCCCGCATCCTGGTCATTACTTGTTTGCCTATGGGATTCTGTTGATCCCGATGATTGCCGGTATTCGCAATCGGCTTCGACTTAAACGAATCTCCACACTCTTGCCACTATCCTGGATCATCGCTTTCCCGATTCTTGCGTATGCGCCACATAACTTGCAAAGGCGCCTGCCCGAAGGGATATGGGTCGCTGTCGCTTTATTTGCTGCAATCGGTTTTTCAGAATGGAAGGTCGGGAGACGAGTATTGAAGTCGTGGAGCTCCCGTGTTGTTCTCATTTGCAGTCTGCTTTCATCCGTATTATTGATCCTTGGCGGTGTTCGTGTAGCCATGACGCCGGAGGTGCCGGTCTTCCAACCAGCAGAAGAGGTGGAAGCATTTAAAAAGGTGGCAGAGATCGTCGAACCGGGATCGGTCGTGTTAACTGGTTTCGATACTGGCAACGCCTTACCTGCATACGCTCCCATTTTTGTTGTGATCGGACATGGTCCGGAAAGCGCGTATCTGGAACTTCTCGAGCCGCAAGTTGAAGCTTTCTATCAGGGTATGCTGGATAAAGGCCGTGTCAATTCCCTCCTCGATGATTGGAATGTGGATTATGTATGGTTCGGTCCTCGGGAAAAATTACTGGGGACATGGCACCCTCCGGTGGGCTTCGGGTTGGAAATGGTTCTGGAAAGTGGTGACTATGTGCTCTATCGGTATCTTAAGGAAGCTATCATTCCGTAAATAGATATCTGCATTGGAGCGGTTGAATGAAATCTAACTTCATGCGTATTATCGGTAAGTTCAATCGACAATGGTTGCATACGCGACTGGGATCGATCCTGGTAGTTATCGGGCCGTTGGTCCTGTTCGGTCCGATGTTAATCCGTGGTCAAGCGCTGTTCTGGGGAACACCGGTTCTCCAATTTGTTCCCTGGCGAACGTACGCTTTCGAGACTGTAAGGCAGGGTTTTCTACCACTCTGGAATCCACTGCTGGGAATGGGTGCTCCGCTGTTCGCCAATTATCAAGTGGCGCTTCTCTATCCTCCGAATATTCTGCTTTTTCTCGTGGATCCAATTTGGGGCCACGGACTTCTCGTAACGCTGCATTTGATATGGGCAGGGTTGGGTATGGTTGTCCTGGCCCGGCGACTGGGATTGGGGTTGCTTGCACGGGCGATCGCCGGGATGGCTTTCAGCCTCTCCGGCTATCTCGTCGCTCGGAGCGGGTTTTTATCGATTAACGCTGCAGCTGCCTGGCTGCCCTGGATCATTCTGGCTGCTGATCGTCTCTTGCAGGTAAGTCGAGAAACAGCGGGTCGGCAGAAGATCCTTCAGGCAGGCTGTCTGCTGAGTATTGCACTCACTTTCCAGTGGCTGGCGGGACATGCACAAACTGCCTGGTACACCGCAATCACACTCGTCGCCTGGGTTTTGTGGCGATTGGTTGGGAATGTGGAATGGAAGCGGTCGTTACAAATCATCGCCTATTTTACGATCGCTGCGATATTCGCATTTGCGCTATGCGCCGTTCAATTGTTTCCAACCATCGAGTACACGCTGCATTCGTACCGAGCGGACACGTTTGATGCTGAATTCGCGCTCAACTATTCGTTTTGGCCCTGGCGGATTCTATGTCTCGTATTGCCAGGTCTGTTTGGCAGTCCGGCAATGGGTGATTATTGGGGATATGGCAATTATTGGGAGGATGCGATCTACTTTGGTGTATTTCCGTTCTTCCTCTCCGTTTATGCGTTGATTTCTGGTTGGCGACGCAGGAACGAGCGTCAAGGTACGATTAAATTCCTGACCATCCTGGGTGGCGCTGCAATGATCCTCGCGCTAGGAAAGTATACGCCAATTTATCCCTTCTTGTTCGATTACATACCTACGTTCAATATGTTTCAGGCCCCTTCACGCTGGAATATCATCTTCATCTTTGCGTTTTCCCTGCTCGCTGCGATCGGTCTCGATCAATTGAGGAAACCGTCCGGGCGAGCGTTGTATTGGATTCGACTGGGGACAGTTGGTTCGGGAATCATCGGCGTGGCAGCGATAGCCGCGGCGGAATTGCTCGGTGATATTGAAGCCAGCTTCATGCGAACCTTTATTATTGCCGGTATCTGGTTCGCAGCTTCCGGAATTCTGACACTTTTGAAACCCGATCGCCCATCGCTGCGCTGGAATCTCCTGGTAGGTATCGTCGTTTTACTCGATCTTCTCGTTGCCAGTCGGGGCTTGATCCCATCGGTTTCCCCGTCTTTGTTCACAGAAACGGGTGAAGTGCCCATAGTGGGAGGCATAGAGCACCGCATCTATATGGATGCAGGAGTCGAGGAGGAACTTAAATTCGACTGGACTCATCGCTTCGACAGCTATTTAAACGTGGAAGATTGGGACCTCGTACGCAAGTATGGATTGCCCAATACGACTCTCATGGGCGGTATTTCATCGGCGAACAATTTCGATCCCCTTCTACCGCAGCGATATGTCATGTGGATGGACGGACTCGAAGACGTTTCAAATGGCCATCGGACCAAGCTGCTGTCTCTCATGGACGTGCAGTGGCAGGCTGTGATCGAATCGTCCGAAGATATGTCCTTGACCTATCGTGAGATTCCCAATCCCCAACGTGTTCGCTGGGTTTCTCAATCGATCCTGGCGGCTTCATATGTATATTCCTTAGATTTGGTTAAGGACGCGGATTTCGATCCTGACGAAGCTGTCATCCTGGAGTGGGCTTTCGCCTCGGGGGATGCGTCCCAGAACATAAAGGGTAGCGCCGATTTGCTTGAAACCGATAACCCCAACATCGTCACTATCGAATCAAGCGCGCCAGTTGATGGCTGGGTGGTGCTTTCTGACACCTGGTTTCCAGGATGGAGAGCCAGCATCGATGATGAACCGGTGGAGATATATCGCGCCGATTTCCTCTTTCGAGCGGTTCGCGTTCCTGCCGGTGAGCATTACATTCGTTTCGAATATCGACCAGTCTCATTTCAGATCGGTCTATATCTGAGCATACTTGCATGTTGTTTGATTATGCTGCAGGGATGGCGATGGCTTCGAAGATAAAACGTTATTGGCCGCTGTTGGTCACATTCATCGTCGCCGGTGGATACGTTCTGGCGCGCCTGGTCCTGTTTGAGGGGGATGTTGTCGCGCTTGCGGAAATTGGAACGCAATTCTCCGAAGGCGATCCGGCGGGAACGGAGGGATACGATGGGCAATTTACCTACTACATCGCCATCGACCTGAATCCAACGACCGTCCGCGAAAAGCTCGATGTCCCTGCATATCGTTATCAGAGAATCCTGCTATCGATGTTGGCTCGTCTTCTTTCAGCTGGTAACACAGCTGCGATCCCCTGGGTGTTATTGGCAATCAACTTGGTCGCGCATATCGTTGGAACGTGGGCGGTAATGCTGTATATGGAAGATCACGGTCTTCGCAATTGGTACGCGTTGAGTTATGGATTGTGGGTGGGATTGGTTTCGGCTGTTGGACTACAATTGCACGAACCCCTCGCTTACGGCCTGGTCAGTGTTGCCTGGTTGGCGCGTAAACGAGGCAGGTTTTTTACCAGTGTATTTCTGCTGGGCCTCGCCCTCTTCGCCAAAGAAACCACGATTGTATTCTGGTTTGTATTCTTGCTCGTCGATCTGATCGGAAAACGCGACTGGCGATCTGCGGTTTCCTGGATTGCCGTAGGAATCCTATACGCGGGTTGGCAGGTGTGGCTCTGGCGGGTTTTTGGAGCGCCCGGGATCGGGAGCGGAGGCGCCCAATCAACGCCTTTTGAATGGATTCCACTGATGGGACTTTGGCGTATTGGTTTCGAGAGCCTTCCGGCTTTGGCGTTGTTTATCGTAATCTTTGGACCGACGATTTTCATGCCCGTGATATGGGCAATATTCAAATCTGCATGTGAGGTTTGGAGAAAACAGGTCAACCCAGAAAATATTAGCCTTTTCGTAAACAGCCTACTGATCCTCTTCCTGCCATTTTCTACGATTCGAGAGCCGTTGGGTCTATTACGGTTTACGAGTGGCTTCGTGCTGGCGGTATTGTTATTCTCCGCTCGTAATAAACTCCATAAACCGCTAAACTATACACTCGCGTGGATTGTGTTGATCGCAGTATTGGTCAACGGGTAAGGGGATTATTGACCGGAATCCAGTCAATGTGAAAGGAAAATGTACTAGAATTAATCTCATATACCATTTGATGAATCCCAACGGTATCGAGGCGATAAATCGATATTCGTGTGGTATATTCAAATCTTGTCGCCGAATGGAGAATCCATGACTGACATCAAGACGATTGCAGAACGAATTATCAGCAATGTGGAGAATGTGATCATCGGCAAGACGGATACCGTACGACTCGCGGTGATTGGCCTTTTATGCAAGGGTCATGTCCTGATTGAGGATGTCCCGGGCACCGGGAAAACGATGTTGGCCAAGAGCATTGCCAGGTCCATAGGCTGCTCTTTCAGCCGTATTCAATTCACTCCCGACATGCTGCCCAGTGATGTCACAGGTGTATCGATATTCAATCAAAAGACACGCGAGTTCGAATTCCGCCCGGGTCCGATATTGAATCAAATCGTGCTGACGGATGAGATCAATCGTGCGACTCCCAAAACCCAGGCTGCGCTGCTGGAGGCCATGGAGGAGTGCCAGGTAACGGTGGATGGCGTGACCCATCAATCACCGGAGCCATTCTTTGTTTTAGCGACACAGAATCCGATCGAATACGAGGGCACATTCCCGCTGCCGGAAGCGCAAATGGACCGGTTCTTGTTGCGGGTAAGTCTCGGTTATCCGGATGGTCCCGATGAGGTTCGTATGCTGGAAGAACAGCAGGTTGTCCATCCGATCGAGAACCTAAAGAAAGTGGTATCTGTCGAGGAAATTATCGCCGCACAAAACGCTGTTAGGGAACAAACGATCTCTGATGATATCAAGCGTTACATTATCAACCTAGTCGATGCGACCAGAAGACATCCGGAAGTCTATTTGGGTGCCAGTCCGCGCGGCAGCCTCGCACTGTTCCGAACATCGCAAGCAATGGCGGCGATTTTGGGCCGATCGTACGTGATTCCAGATGACGTCAAGGGGTTTGCCGTGCCCACGCTTGCCCATCGCCTCATCGTTGGCTCGACGGCGAGAATTCGTGAAGTCGATGAGCGAGCGATTATTAACGAGATTTTAGAGCAGGTTTTAGTCCCGGGTGGCGAGGTCGCTTGAGCGAAAGGGCTTTTCCACAGCGATTTCGGGGTTAGTCTTGTGAAAGCTCCACTCCATTGGCATATTTCACCAGGAATCCACTTGTGATTGTGCTCGATGCAAGCTCTTCGGTTTTGGGTGTTCAGAAATCGTCCTGACTGGCGAGCGGCACGGCGACATTCTCGAGTGATCCCATGTTCATCATATTTAGGAGAGGGCGGGTTGAGGTAGGAGGAAAAGCATGCGTCAACGGCTGCTGAGTATAGCAGTATTCTTCTCGGGCATGACCACGCTTGCAATTGAGATATCTGCTTCGCGATTGTTGGGGAATGTGTTCGGCACCAGCAATATCGTCTGGGCAAATATTATTGGTCTCATTCTCATCTATCTCACCGCAGGGTATTTCATCGGGGGGCGCTTAGCGGATCGTTCCCCTCATCGTGCAACGTTCTATCGCATTATGGCCTGGGGTGCCTTTACAGCGGGACTGGTACCCATCGTCGCCCGACCTGTACTGCTTCAAGCTGCCCATGCTGTTGAGTATTTATCCACGGCGGTAATGCTGGGATCATTCTTCGTGGTGCTGATTCTGTTCAGTGTCCCGGTTACCCTATTGGGTTGTGTGTCTCCTTTTGCCATTCGTCTGGCAATCCAAACGCCTGAGCAGGCCGGGAGCATTTCCGGCAAAATATATGCGATCTCGACCCTGGGATCGATTCTAGGGACATTTCTCCCTGTGCTCTGGTTGATTCCCACCATCGGTACTGCGCGCACTTTTCTGGTTTTCAGCTTGATTCTCCTCTTTGTCGCATTGGGGGGATTATTTCTGCAGGATTGGCGAGCCGGTCTTCGATATCTCCTTCTTCCTCTCGTAATCATAGTCTTATCGTGGCTCACGCTGTCCGGTCCGATCAAGCGCGGGACGGGGCAAGTGTACGAAACCGAGTCGGCCTACAACTACATCCAGGTTATCGAACGGGGCGGTGTTCGTTATCTGATGTTGAACGAAGGACAAGGTATCCATTCGATCTACGCGCCGGGTGTCGATGTCACCTATGGAACGTGGGATTATTTCCTCTCCGCACCTTTTTTTAACACGCCGCCGTTCGCGCTATCGGACGTGAAACGGGTGGGCATTGTTGGATTGGCTGGTGGGACGATCGCCAAACAGTATACGAAAATTTTCGGCGCGATTCCCATCGACGGGTGGGAAATCGATCCGGGTATTATTGAGGTCGGTCGAGAGTGGTTCGATATGAATGAGCCGAATCTAAACGCCATCGCAGTTGACGGACGGTGGGGGCTTGCGCATAGCCAATATTCTTACAGCGTCATCAGCATCGACGCCTATCGCTTGCCGTATATTCCCTGGCATCTCACCACGCAGGAGTTCTTTCAAGAAGTGCACGCACATCTATATGATGATGGTGTCGTGGTCATTAATGTCGGTCGGACACCGCAGGACCGTAGGATCATCGAAGCATTGGTCGGGACGATCCAATCTGTTTTTCCATCTGTTTACGTGGTCGATGTGCCCAATACATTCAACACGCTCATCTATGCCACAAAAAAACCAACGGATGCAGGCAATCTTGTTATGAATATTTTTGCATTGGAAGAGCAGGGCGCCTCGCCAGTCTTGATGGATATCCTCCGGCGAACGTTCGCTCAACTACAGCCGACACCAGAATCAGACATTGTCTATACCGATGATCGTGCGCCGATCGAATTCCTGACCAATGCAATGGCCCTTCGCTTTATCCTGGGTGGGGAAGTCGAGACTCTACGGTAGAGAAGAAGGAGAGCGTAAAATGTCGTCGAGGCGACGTTTCCTAAAACGTGCGGCGGTAAATTTTCTAGTATTTTTGCTACCGATTACGCTCGTTCTATCGAGTGTGGTTATCGTTCTCTACAGCGCGGGGATCTGGATTCCGATTGAATATCGGCTGCCTGGCTTTCCGGAGGATCGATATGGCTTCGATCTGGACGATCGATTGTATTGGTCTTCCGTGGACATCGATTTTCTCCTCCGCAACGAAGATATTTCGTATTTCGACTCCTATTTTCTGGCCGATGGATCACCGATGCATAACGCTCGCGAGTTGAAACACATGCAGGATGTTCAGATCTTATTAAACATTGTGAAACGGGTTCTTCTGGGCGGATGGATTCTCATCGTTACGATGATCGTCCTATTATGGCGCATGGGTGAAAGTCGAGAAATTGCACACGCATTGCAACGTGCAGCCCGAGTCACTTTGATTGTGATCGTCGTATTAATTGTAGGGATTATTGTGTCATTCGGTGTGCTCTTTGTGGGTTTTCATCGCATATTTTTCGAAGCGGATTCCTGGCGTTTTGCATACTCGGATACCTTCATCCGTTTGTACCCGCAGCGCTTTTGGCGTGACTGTTTCATTCTATTGGCCGTCGTCACGGTTGTTGATGCGTCTCTCGTCTACGGGATCGGCAGGTTAAAGGCCAGAAGAATGCCCATGGAAGCGTCATAAGACAGAGTACCTCGTTTCACCCGGTCGCATTTCGTCAGGGATACAAAACAAAGATCGACTAAGAATGTCGATCTTTGTTTTTAGTATCTGGAAATAACTTCTTAGGATCACGTATTGAAATGTCTCATGATCCTTGCGGAAAGTTTAGTGATGCACTCAGGCGCCGAATTTCTCCAAACGTTCAGCATGCGCCATCATCAATGGCATCAGTGTTGTGGCTGGTATCGTGCCTAAACCGCCTCGTCCGCATGCTCGTTCACCAAATGACTTTTCAAAGTCCGTTCTGACTGTTGCCGGCGCCCAGAGCAGCGTGGGGACTGGATGCCATGAGTGGGAGCGTAATTTTGCGGGTGTGGAATGATCTCCAGTCACGACAACAACGTCCGGCTTCATCTCCATCAAGCCTGGCAATGCGGCGTCCACACTTTCGATGATTTCCACCTTGCCATCGAAGTTACCATCTTCGCCTTTGCTGTCGGTTTTCTTGATATGGATGAAGAAGAAATCGAAATCGTTCCAATGCTGCGCGGCGGTCTGAAATTCCTCCTCAGGCTTTTCGCCTTCGAAATCGATTAGCTCCATTCCGACCAATTTGGATACGCCGCGATACATCGGGTACACGGCGATGCAGCCGGCGCGCAATCCGAAGATCTCTGGGAATTGCGGCAGACAGGGATCCGTGGAGAATCCACGCAGTGTGAGAGCATTCGCCTTGGGTTGGGATTGCAATTTCTGCCGGGCAGCGTCGATCCACTGATTGAAGTACCTGGCGCAAGCTTTCGATTCTTTATCGAATGCTTGGGCAGGGAGTGGGGCGACGCCGGTTTGTTGTGGATCAGTATCGTCAATGTTTGCCGTGAGACCCTTGCCGGACATCACGGCGGCGAAACGATACTCGCGTAAATGTTCCACATCCACCGAAACATCTGAGATCTCAACCTCTTTCAATATCTCAACGATCGGGATCGCTTCTTTCGAAGAGATTCGTCCCGCCCGACGATCGGTGATCTTTCCATCCGAATCAACCGTGCAGAAATTCCCTCGGACAGCCACGTTACCTGTCGACACCGTCATGCCGATACCCGTCGCTTCCAGCACGCCGCGGCCAACTTCATACGTCACCGGATCGTATCCAAAAAGCCCGAGGTGGGCGGGTCCCGATCCCGGCGTAACGCCATGACGAACAGGAATGGTTTGTCCCAGGGTCCCTTCTTCCGCCAGCCGATCGAGATTGGGTGTCTTTGCAGCTTCCAATTCCGTGGGCCCACCAGGTTCGATGGGTATGCCGCCAAGGCCATCCATAACGAGCAGTACAATTTTCGTATCATTCTTTTTTTGCAGTGAGCGCATGAGTTCAAAATCGGGCATAGGTATTATCTCCTTACTCATAAGAAAAACCCCACGCCTTCGCAGGCGGGGGGTTTTGAATTATATGTCGAATCGTTTAGACGATAGTGGTCTGGTCGCCATCGACATTGAAGAGTTGCATGCTGTCCATATCGAATACACACTCGACCTGGTCGCCAACCTTGAACACCGTTCGTGGATCAATCCGTCCGATGAAGCTGTTGTCGCCGGATACGAAGTGCATGAAGATCTCGTTGCCCATCAACTCCGTCACTTCCACCTTTGCCGAAACCGGAGATGCGTAAACGGGCGGGGAGAACGTGGGATCGTGCACGTCGTCCGGGCGGATACCGAAGATGACTTCCTTGCCGGCGTGAGGCATGTAACGATCCACCTTCGATGGCGGAACGATGACCTGGAAAGCGCCTGTGTTGACCATCAGCGATCCATCGGATTTTTCCAGCTTAGCCTTGAAGAAGTTCATCGCCGGGGATCCAATGAAGCCGGCCACGAAAACATTCGTGGGGTGATCGTAAAGCTGCTGTGGTGTATCGACTTGCTGCAAAATGCCGCCTCGCATCACGGCGATGCGGTCGGCCATCGTCATCGCCTCGACCTGGTCGTGGGTAACGTAGATGAAGGTGGTCTTGAGTCGGTGATGGAGTTTGCTGATTTCGGCCCTCATCTGAACCCTCAATTTCGCGTCCAGGTTCGAGAGTGGCTCGTCGAATAAGAAGACCTGCGGTTCGCGCACGATGGCACGTCCTACCGCAACGCGCTGGCGCTCACCGCCGGAAAGCTGGCGGGGCTTTCGATCCAAAAGGTGCTCAATGCTGAGAATATCAGCGGCTTCCTGTACGCGTCGTTTGATCTCTTCCTTGGGTGTTTTGCGAAGCTTGAGTCCAAAAGCCATATTGTCGAATACCGTCATATGGGGGTACAACGCGTAGGACTGAAACACCATCGCGATGTCCCGATCTTTTGGCTCAATATCATTGACAATTCGATCGCCGATCGCAATCGTGCCATCGTCGATATCCTCAAGACCTGCAAGCAGGCGGAGGCCGGTGGTCTTGCCGCACCCCGACGGCCCGACCAGGACAAGGAATTCCCTGTCGATAATATTGAGATTCATATCGTTTACTGCTGTGACGTCTCCGAAGTGCTTACTTACGTTTGTATAACTTACGGTGGCCATGGGCCGTCTACCTCCTTCTTTCGGGTATAGTGCCACTATTATACACATAACCGGATCAACATCAAAGATCGTAAAGCGGCTCATGTTGACGCTGTATATTCTCTCTGGTATAGTCGTTCGCGTGTATAAAACACCAGGTCCATCCGATCAGAACAGCAAAACACGCAGCCGATTCCGCACTCTCGCTCGCTGGCTCCAACCCGGATTGGGAGTCAAGCGCTGGTTCGTGTTTTTGATTATCGGTGTCGCCCTGATTGGCTTGGGCGTAGCGGTCATCTTGCTCGATATTTACCGTAACCATCCGGAATCCCCCTGGCTTGCCATCCTGAGTTTGCGTGATTTACCTCGATGGCTGCGTGCGCTCCTGCTCGCACTCACGGGATTATTGCTGACCTTATTCTCCGTTCTACGACTGAATCGCACATTGCTCGCACCCTATCTTCGTCCGGGTAAACCTTTGGTTGAAGCCGTAGCAAAACATCGGCGTTTGGGGCGCGGCCCCAAGATCGTAGCCATCGGAGGTGGAACCGGGCTGTCAACCTTGTTACGCGGTTTGAAGCGGCATACCGGAAACCTGACCGCAATCGTAACGGTTGCAGATGATGGGGGTTCCTCAGGGAGGTTGCGCCAATCTCTCGGTTTACCACCTCCGGGAGACATCCGAAATTGTCTTGCTGCATTATCCGACGATGAAGATTTGTTGACCCAGCTGTTCCAATATCGATTTCTCCAGGGCGAAGAGTTAAACGGGCACTCCTTTGGAAACCTCTTCATCGCCGCACTCGCAGGTGTGACTGGCAGTTTCGATCAAGGTCTCCTGGAGACGGGTCGTGTGCTTGCCATCCATGGTCAGGTGCTGCCATCCAGTTTGGGCGATGTCGCTTTAACGGCGGACAAGTTGCCTGCCCTGGCGGATAAAGCGGTACGCGTGGAGGGGGAGAGCCATATTCCGGATGTGCCCGGAAAAATCCATCGGGTGCAACTCGAACCCAACGATCCGCCTGCTTATCCAGGTGCCATACAAGCCATCCTGGGAGCGGATATGATCGTCGTCGGGCCTGGCAGTTTGTACACCAGCATTTTACCGAATTTGCTCGTGCCCGACGTCGTCGATGCCATCCATGCCTCCAGTGCCTTCAAGGTTTTTGTGTGTAATGTGGCGACACAGGAGGGGGAAACGGATGGGTATAACTGCCAGGAGCACATTGAGGCCATCGAAAACCACGTCGGACAGGGTTTAGTAGATTTGGTCGTGGCTAATGATGGACATCTGGATGCGAAACCGGATGGGATGGAAATGGTTTTGCCAGAATTCGAGGCCAATACCCTGATTCAGCTCTATACCGCCGATCTGGTCGATGTCGATCGACCCTGGCGGCATGATGCCGGCAAATTGGCCGAAGCGCTGATCGCACTGCTGGAAGAACGGACAGGTCCGTTGGATCTGCCGTCGATAGAAGAACAAGATTCTAATCCGGATCTCAACTGATCCGAAGAAAAGAGGAGTGTAATTATGGCAACTCGTGTAGGAATTAATGGCTTCGGCCGAATCGGACGACAAGTCCTCAAGGTCATGAAAGAAAAGTATGCCGACGTTTTTGACGTTGTTGCGTTCAACGACCTCGGGGATTTGAACACGATGGCCCACCTTTTCCGTTACGACTCGAATTACGGTCGCTATACGGGGTCGGTGGAGGTAAAGAAAGATGGTTTGAACATCGAAGGCGATTTCATCAAGGCGCTGTCCGAACCTGATCCCGCCAAGCTTCCCTGGAAAGACATGGGCGTAGAAATCGTCATTGAAGGAACGGGAGTGTTTCGAAAGCGGGAAGGTGCCTCGAAGCACCTCGAAGCTGGTGCGAAAAAGGTGATTATCACCGCACCGGCGACGGACCCCGATTTCACTGTTGTGCTGGGGGTTAACGATGGCGATTACGATGCGGAGAAACACAACATCATCTCCAACGCCTCATGCACAACGAACTGCCTTGCACCTCCGGCGAAGGTCATTCAGGATAATTTTGGCATTGACAAGGGTCTGATGACTACAATTCATTCCTATACCAACGATCAAAATATCCTGGATCTTCCCCATAAGGACCTGCGACGTGCGCGTGCTGCAGCTTTGAACATCATCCCCACGACGACGGGTGCAGCGAAGGCGGTGGCGTTGGTGATCCCAGAACTCAAGGGGAAATTCGATGGATATGCATTACGCGTGCCGACTCCGACGGTATCGATCGTAGATTGTGTCATAACGCTGGAAAAGGAGACGACCACAGAGGACCTGCACGCTGCATTGCGCAAGGCAGCCAATGGCCCCATGAAGGGTATTCTCGCTCTTTCAGAGGAGCCTTTGGTCAGCATGGATTACAAGGAGGATGATCGCTCCAGCATTGTCGATGCTCAATTCACCTTTGTCATTGGCGGTAACATGGTCAAGTTGGTGGCATGGTACGACAACGAGTGGGGATACTCCGTGCGAACGACAGATCTTGCTAATTTGATATCGAAATCCCTATAGATTTATCGAGCGCGGCGCGCCTGGAAACCCGGGCGCGCCGCGTTGAGGTTAAAATCCATGTTTGATAAAAAGACAATCCGCGATATCGATCCCAAAGGCAAGCGAGTGCTGGTGAGGGTTGATTTCAATGTTCCGCTTGCAGATGGGGCAGTGGTCGATGATACCCGCATCCAGGCCGCGTTGCCCACGATCCGCTATTTACTCGAGCACGATGCGGCGGTAATCTTGTGCTCGCACCTCGGTCGTCCCAAAGGAAAGGTAGTTGCAGAGCTCACCTTACGGCCTGTGGCTGAGCATTTAGCGTCCTTGCTGGATAGCCCCGTTGCTTTTGTGGAAGATTGCGTTGGGCCTGAAGCTCAGGCTGCGGCCGAGAAACTCCAAGCAGGAGAGATTCTGCTGCTCGAAAACACGCGCTTCAATCCGGAAGAACGTGCGAATGATGAGAAATTCTCTGCTGCTTTGGCTTCACTTGCGGACCTGTACGTCAACGATGCCTTCGGTTCCGCGCATCGGGCACATGCATCCACAGAAGGCGTTGCACACCATCTACCGGCGGTGGCCGGATTTTTGTTGGAAAAGGAATTGGAATACCTGGGCAAAGCCCTGGAGACTCCAGCGCATCCTTTTGTCGCCATATTGGGTGGCGCCAAGATTTCCGACAAGATCACCGTGGTAGAGCGATTGCTGGAGAAAGCAGATCGCTTGCTTATCGGCGGCGGCATGGCCAATACCTTTTTAGCAGCAAAAGGGTATTTCATGGGGAGTTCCCTTGTAGAAGAGGATTCGATTGAAACAGCGAAAGATCTGCTCTCGAGTTCAACGGATCGACTTCTTCTTCCTGTCGATTTGGTGGTAGGCGATCAGTTCGCAGCCGAGGCGCAGAGCAAGACGGTGCTTGCCAACGAAGTGCCGGAGAATTGGGGTGCCTACGATATCGGCCCGAAAACTGTGGAAGCGTACAGCCAAGCGTTGAAGAATGCCAAGCTGATTGTCTGGAATGGACCGATGGGTGTCTTCGAATTCGATGCCTTCGCAAAAGGAACCTGGGCAATCGCCGAAACCGTAGCGGCTTGCGATGGTATCACGATTGTCGGAGGCGGTGAATCGACAGCCGCTGTTCGCCAGGCTGGTTTAACGGATCGTATCAGTCACGTTTCGACAGGCGGTGGAGCTTCACTCGAGTTTCTCGAAGGTAAAGATTTACCCGGTGTCGTTGTTCTGGATGATAAAGAAGCATAGCTTCAGAGTCTCCTGATTTAAATACAGCAGTAAGTACGAGACCCCTCATCGGACATCTTTCGCCGCGTGTCGGATGGACGTTGTGTGTATATTTGTTGTCCCTTTGGAACGTCTCGTCTATAATGTGCCCGGCTTGAGGTTGGAGATTGTATGAGCTTCGCAAAAGGTGAAAACGTAGGTGCTTATCGCATCATTACGCAGTTGGGTCAGGGCGGTATGGCCACGGTTTATAAAGCCTACCATCCCGCCCTCGATCGATACGTGGCCATCAAGGCGCTCCACCCAGCGATTATGGAGGACCCCAATTTTCTAGCTCGCTTTGGGCGAGAAGCCAAAGTGGTTGCCAAATTGGAACATTCCAACATCGTGCCGATCTACGATTATTCCGAGCATGCAGGCCAGCCCTACCTGGTGATGAAATTCATCGAGGGGGAAACCCTCAAGGCGCGCTTGGCAAGAGGTCCGCTCAATAAAGACGAGGCGTTACACATCGTAGAAGCCGTTTCAAATGCGCTGGAGTATGCGCACAAACAGGGTTACCTGCATCGTGATGTAAAACCTTCCAATATCTTGATTTCACCTGAAGGTGAAATCTACCTGGCAGATTTCGGTTTGGCGCGCATCGCAGAAGCAGGCGCATCGACGCTTTCAGGCGATATGCTCATGGGCACGCCGCACTACATCTCGCCGGAACAGGCGCAGGGCACGACGGATTTGAACGAAGGCACAGACATCTACTCACTCGGCGTGGTTTTATACGAATTGGTGGTCGGTCGGGTTCCCTTTTCTTCGGATACACCTTTCTCGATTATTCACGATCATATCTACACGCCGCTGCCCTTGCCGCGCCAGGTCAATCCAACCGTACCGGAAGCCGTTGAACGGGTTTTACTCAAAGCCCTGGCGAAAAACCGGGATGACCGTTTCGGAAGTGTCAGGGAAATGATCGATGCCTTTTGCGCTGCGGTCACAGGTGGGGATATCGGTGTACTCGAATCGTTGTCGAAGCCTCGCGAAACGGAGAAACGTTCCTTGGAAGCCCTGGCGAAGGCGACTACGCTAACCGACCCGGTGAAATCCGATGACGCACCACATGCGGAAACTAAGGCCGTCACCGAGAAGCCAAGTTTGAAGGAATCGCTTCGAAATCGCAGCCGGTGGTTCTGGGTCGTTGCAGGATCATTGATGACCTGTTGTATTTTGTTAGCTTTTATCGGCAGCATCAATAAACTCTCCTCCTTGGGTGAAACAGAAGAGATCGATCCCCATGATGAAGAAATTATGGAGGTAGATGAACCCGAAGAAGAGTCGAGGGATGCGGCGGAAACGCAACTTCATCGTGCGGAAGCGTTACTCGCCGAAGGTGAGGAGCGCGAGGCGTACAATGCCTTCATCAAAGCCGGGGATTTTTTTATGGGAGTCGGAGACTTCCCAATGGCGATGGAGTGTTTCCTGCGGGCGCGTGAGTTGTCGCAAAATCCAATGCGTCCGGAAGTCCTTCTGGCTACCAAGCTTTTACAAACGCTCTTTTTCGGGGCTCCGGAAGAGCCGATGTGGCCAATGATCGAGGATCTTTATGATAACTACCCGGATCGTGACGTGATCCAGATTGCAGCTGCGCGGATGCGTTTGTATGCCGAATCCCCTGAAGCAGCCTTGGGTGAAATAACTGCCGTACTTGATCGGAATCCAGACGACGTTGCGGCGAATTTGGTTTTCATCGAGATCCACATCCATCTTGGCGATGTGGATTTTGCACGGGAGCAGCTTGTGATGCTTCTCGAAAATAATCGCGTACCGATCTGGCTGCAGGAACATATGGAATTTTTGAAGAAACAAATTCTTGAATAATCTTAATTCATTGGAGGACAATGTGGAACGAGTACCGTGTATCGCAGGCAATTGGAAAATGAACAAGAATATCTCGGAGGCCTTAGAGCTTGTAGAGTCCATGCTTCCCCGCTTATCCGAGCTCACTGGTGTTGAACGTGTCGTTTGCCCACCGTTCGTCGTTTTGCCGGCTGTTGCAGAGCGTTTGAAAGACGAGGACGTTTTCGTGGGTTCACAGAACGTGCATTGGGAGGATTCAGGAGCGTTTACGGGAGAAATCTCTCCCACAATGCTGCAGGGACTGTGCACGTTTACCATCATTGGCCATTCGGAGCGCAGGGCGTATTTTGGGGAAACAGACGAGACAGTCAATTTGCGCGTGCAGGCATCTCTGCGTCATGGATTTCGCCCGATCGTTTGCGTTGGAGAAACGCTCGATCAACGCCAGGCGGGGGAGACGGCAGCTGTGGTTCGAGAGCAGGTCTCCAAAGGTTTTGCGAATATTTCCAAGGAAGATATGAAGCGCATCATCGTGGCCTACGAACCCATCTGGGCTATCGGGACCGGTATGGCGGCAACAGCCGAGGATGCCAATGCAACCATCGCTGAGTCGATTCGTCCTGTATTGAAGGATCTGTTTGATGAAGATCTCGCACAGGCGATTCGTGTTCAATACGGTGGCAGCGTTAAACCGGGGAATGCCGCAGATTTCTTTAAGCAGCCGGATATCGATGGCGCTTTGGTCGGTGGCGCCAGTTTGCGAGCCGATGATTTTATCGGCATCGTCGAAGCCGCTTTAAGCTAATCGACGCCATTTTTTCCAGCAAATAAGATCGTTAAAATTCGACGGGACACCTTCTTCGATTGGGTGTCCCGTTTGACGTTGCTGGCGTATTATTCTCTTCTCACCCAGTGCCAAATTGGCGGTCGCCCGCATCCCCCAAGCCAGGTACGATGTAGCCATTCTCATTCAATTTGTCGTCCACCGCAGCAAGGTGAATCGGGATTTCAGGATGATGACGGTGGATTTCGGCGATACCTTCCGGCGCAGCGATGAGACCGACGAACTTGATTTTATTCACGCCCCAATCTTTAAGGATGTCAATCGTGGCGACGGCCGATCCTCCCGTGGCAAGCATCGGATCGAGAATAAAACATACCGAGACGGTAGGTTCGATGGGAAGCTTGTTGTAGTATTCCACCGGTTGGAGGGTTTTTTCATCCCGGTAGAGACCGATGTGCCATACTTCGGCGGAGGGCATTAATTCCCAAACCCCCTCCACCATCCCCAAGCCAGCTCGTAAGATGGGGATCAATCCAACACTTTCAGACAATTCCAGGCCTTTGGTTTTCACCAAAGGTGTTTGGATGTCAATTGGATTGACGAGCAGATCTTGGGTTGCCTCGTAGGTTAATAACGCAGAAAGCTCGCGAATGAGTTCCCTGAATTTTTTGGGAACAACATCCTGGTTGCGCAATTTACTCAATTTATGTGCCACGAGGGGGTGTGTCGATGCGAATACGTTGGATGGTTCCATACCCATCTCCTGCAAACCAGCTCAATGAAGTTAGGGGCCTTGCGCCTGTTATTTAGGGGCAGATGATCCGGTTGGTTTCTGCGCAAGTAAGTGTCGCTTGCTCTCGTACGGACAACCTCTTTGATGCCAATGGTTTAAGTGCTGCGATTAATGATGTGATCTGCGAGTTCGTAGAGCGCCGCTCGTTCTTGATTGGCGGGCATCATTTTCAAGAGTGAAATGCCTGTGGTGATGAATTCCTGTGCCTGATCGAGAGCCTTATCGATTGCCTTCGAGGAACGGATCGCGGAGACAATTTCGGAAAGTTCATCTTCATCGCATTGCTGCGTAGTGATTTTATGGCGCAAATTTTCTTGATCGGAGGCTGTTGAAAGAAAGTACAAGACAGGGAGCGTGATCAAGCCTTGTCGCAGATCGTTTGCGGCGGGTTTTCCGAGTCGTTCTTCATCGGCGGTGAAATCCAAGACGTCATCGACGATCTGAAAAGCCATGCCGATGTTGTATCCAAAAGATTTCATTACGGCGACTGCATCTTCATCGATGTCGCTTAGGATCGCAGCACCTTCTGTGGCGACTTCGAACAGCGATGCGGTTTTGGCATAGATCCGCTCAAGATAATCCGGGATGCCAGCATCACTCTTGCTGTTGGCGTACATCTGGGAGATTTCCCCGTTTACGATCGTCATCAGCGTTCGCGCGAAGATTTTCATCAACGCCTGTTCGCCAATTTCTGCTGCCAGGTACGCGGCTCGAGCGAAAATGTAATCTCCTGTTAGGACGGTAGCCCCAGGTCCCAGTGTGGCGTTGATGGTGGGAATCCCCCGGCGGAGAGAAGCGCCGTCGATCAAATCGTCGTGCACTAGCGTTGCGGTGTGCAGCATTTCCACCGAGGCTGCAAGCGTGATGGCATGATCTCGATCGGCGTTCAACATCCCTGCGGAAAGCAAGACAAGGGCAGGGCGAATGCGTTTCCCGCCCGAGGAGAGCAAATGATCGAGTGCGGCGATCAGGTTGGGGTCGTGTTCACCCGGGCTGATGCGCATTCTCTGCTCCACCTTTGCGAGTTCGGAGCGAATGAGATCAAAGAAGGTGATGGTCGTTGTTTCCATGGTTCCATTCGAAGAGGGTCGCGGCATTTTGCCATGTGATTTCAGTGACTTGACTCTCCTGCATATCCATAATACCAGTAAAACATTCGGCAACAATTTTCACGTTGGCTGGCTCGTTTCGTTTGCCCCGGTGGGGGTGTGGCGTAAGGTAGGGAGAATCCGTCTCGAGCAGAACCTTCGAAATTGGCAATTTTGAAACGACTTCGCGTAGGTGATCGGCGTTTCGAAAGGTCACTGGTCCGGCCACACCGAAATAGAATCCTGATTCGGCAGCGAGCAGGGCGGTATCGATGTCTGCCGAATAGGCATGCAGCACGCCTGGTCGTTCCCGAAGCCCTGCCGGCAGATCTCGAGACCAGGCAAGCAGCATTTCGATGATGTCCTGTGTCGCGTCCCGGTTATGTATCACAACGGGCAATCCAATCTCGGCGGCGAGTGCTAATTGCGCTTGGAAGGCGTGTTTCTGTTGGTCAGGCGTGGATATATTCCGATAGTAATCCAGCCCGATCTCTCCGATCGCAACCACACCTTCTGAACGAGCGAGTTCGCCGATTTTTGCTGCCGTGTCAGAATTCCACGTTCGGGCGTCATGCGGATGGATGCCCACGGCTGCAAAGATATTTGCATGTTGCTGTGCCAATTTTACCGCCAGACGGCTCGTGTGCAGATCTATGCCTGGAACGAGAATACGGTCCACATCAGCTTCCCAAGCCCGTTCGAGGACTTCGACACGATCTTGATCGAACTGGGGAAGTACGAGATGGCAGTGTGTGTCTGTGAGCCGCCTTGTCGTTGCATTCATTCAATTCCTGCGATCCGGAGCCCTTCCTGGAGAATGGGGTTTACAAGTTCGGCCTGCGTTGTTTCACAATAAACCCGAATGATCGGTTCGGTTCCGGAAAAGCGAATCAACAACCAGCCGCCATCTTCCAGGTTGTATTTATATCCGTCGTGTGTGTTGATATCAACGACCTTGAGACCTGCAATTTTCTCTGGGGAGGCCTGTTGTACTCGCGCTTTAATCGATTCACGCTCATCTTCGGGGAGGCAAGTGTCGATGCGATCGTAGAAGTGTGCTCCGACTTTTTCGAACAATAAGTCGATGAGCTCTGAAGGTTTTCGTTCAAGACGCACGATCATATCGAGAAGGAACAATCCTGCGAGAATACCATCTCGTTCGGGGACGTGATCCTGAAAGGCATAGCCACCGGATTCCTCCCCGCCAATAAGTGCATTCACTTCGAGCATCTTCGGCGCAACGTATTTGAAGCCGACGCCCGTTTCGTAGACGGGCACGTCGTAGATTTTCCCGAGTTTGTTCAGCATGGAAGTTGTGGAGAGAGTCTTCACGATCGGGCCGCGTTTACCCAGAATCTCGAGCATGTGGAGTGCCAAGAGCCCATACACTCGTAATTGGTCTATAAATTCACCATTTTCGTCACCCATGCCCACTCGATCAGCGTCTCCGTCCGTAATCAAGAGTACATCTGCGTTGTGTTCTTTGGTCGCTGCGAGCCCGACATTGATATTGGGCGGAATGGGTTCAGGGCGAATCATCTCGGGGAAAATGGGATTGCGGTGATTGTGGATCTCGATTACCTTGGTCTTGTCGCCACTGAGCAGTTTGGTAAACCAACCACTTCCATTCCCCCACATTGCATCAACCAGTACCGTCAAGCCTGCCTTTCGTATCGGTTCTACATCGATCAAGCGCTTGATCTGTTCGATGTAGGTCGGGGATGGGTCGAAATAGGTGACCTTGTTTTGCTCGACGGCTTCTTCGATGGGGAGGCGGGGGACATTATCCTCACTCGCCGGGATTTCGGATTCGATCTGTTTCAGTCCCTGGGGATCAACAGCTCCGCCATGTCGATCGCGTACTTTGAAACCATTATCACTGGATGGGTTATGGGAGGCGGTGATATTGATTGCACCAACGGCTTCGTTGTGTACCGTCGCATAGGAGATTGTGGGCGTGGGCGAAGCACCATCTGTGAGCAGAACTTGGAAGCCGTGTGCTGCGAGCACTTCGGCGGCGGCGGCGGCGAAATTTTCAGACCCAAAGCGTTGATCGTACCCCACAACGACTTTATTATTCGCCCCTTCGGTATTGAGTAGGTATTGTGCAAAACCATGTGCACAGCGCCGGACACTTGAGAATGTGTAATCCTCAGCGATGCGCCCACGCCAGCCGTCAGTACCGAATTTAATGGCATTTGTTGTCATCCTGCCTCCGTAGCGTAGCATACACGAACGATATGGCTTTACAAGAAGCGAGCCAGGTGATAATCAACCTGGCCGGTGAGACATCAACCGGGACTGTGCCCAGAACGAATTCCAGCCCCTCTCGGATCAATTGGGTTGGTTTCGTTCATGCAAAAAGTGGACCAACCCTAATCAAATTAGATTATACCGTGAAAAAAGAGCACTTGCTAGTCGTGCTTGATATTCCCACTTGCGCGTGATACACTATTGCCTGTTGCCGCGTCGTAGAACCGACGCGCTTTCCGCTCCCATTCTTAATCGCTCGGTTATGGATGAGGGGTAATCCCGGGGAAAGGAAAACCTGATGCGCAACTATGAATTAGCCTATATCGCACACCCAGAGTTGGATGAGACGACCCTCACGAATCTCGATGAGAGAGTTGCCGGTTGGATTGATGCTGCCGGTGGAAAAACCATTAAAGTAGATCGTTGGGGTAAACGTCGATTGGCTTATGAAATCCAGAAACAGACGGACGGCTATTACTTCATTCTCGACATCGAGATGCCAGCAGATGCTTGCATCGTTGTAGAACGCGACCTTCGTCTTAGTGAACAAATATTGCGCTTCATGATCACAGCTAAAGAATAGTGCGAGAGTCATCAGGTAAGGGGATGAATGGGAAAGGATCCTGTGATGAGTCGTGGCTTAAACAAGGTAATGATCATTGGCCATTTGGGACGCGATCCGGAGATGCGCTATACGCCGTCAGGCCGCCCGGTTACGACCTTTAGTGTGGCGACGACACGTTCGTGGACCTCTGCTGACGGGGATCGACACGAGGAAACAGAGTGGTTTAACGTTGTTGCCTGGGGCTCTTTGGCAGAGATATGCAATCAGTACTTACATAAGGGCCAGCAAGTATATGTGGAAGGCCGTTTACAAACCCGTCGTTGGGAAGACAATGAGGGCAACAAGCATTTCACCACGGAATTGGTTGCGAAAGAGATGATCATGTTGGGTGATCGTCGCGAAATCGCGCACGACACAGCGGATTCAAGTGAGGCGATGGAAGAGGATTTTCCATTCTAGTTCGATATAACGATGGTTTGAATACTTGACCATTATGGGAGTAATGAAATTGGCAGAAGAAAGAAATGTTCAAGCGAATACTGAGGAATCTAGAGAAGAAGGCCAACAGCAACGACGTTCACGACCTCAACGTGGTAGAGGCCGTCGTTTCTCTCGTAGACCGAGGGTTTGCCAGTTCTGCGCAGACAAGACCAAATCGCTTGACTATAAGCAGATTGAGGGTCTCAAGCGCTATGTAACCGATCAGGGCAAAATCCGTTCGAGACGCGAGACAGGTGCGTGCGCAAAACACCAACGTATGGTTGCCAAGGCAGTCAAGCGCGCAAGACACATGGCTTTGCTTCCCTTTTCAATAGAGCGATATCGTTAATTCCTGTAGGTTGTTACTCACCACCCTCGATCGCGCCGAAATCAATAGATTTCCATTCATTTGATTCGTGGAGACGATTCATGGCCAGGCAAAAACAACAATTGCGACCAACTAGAAAGCATTTAGCCAGGGCGGAACGAGAGAGAATCCTGAAAAATCGGATCATCGCTGGCACACTCATTACAGCGATACTCGTTTTTAGTCTCATCGGCTATGGCATCTATCGGGAGGCAGTCGTTTTGCCTGGCGAACCGATTGCAGTTGTTAATGGCGAGGAGATCAATACACGTGAGTTTCAAGATCGCGTTATCTCCGAAGTGCAGTTCTCCGGTGTAACTGCGGAATCAATCGCTTGGGCCGTTCTAGATACCATGATCAAAGACGAGCTCGTCCGTCAGGAAGCCGAGGAAATGGGGATCGTAATTACGGAAGCAGAACTCGATCAGAGATTCGAGGAGTACCTTGGTTATTACCGCAACGGCACGCCGACAAGTCTTCCTTCACTGACACCAGATCCAACCCGAAAAGCAGAAGAAACCCTCACGGCAGCTGCTGTCACGGCATTGCCTACGACCGATGTTACTCCAACGGCTGCCAACACCCCCATGCCTAACCCGACGCCAACCGAGTACACAGCGGAGGGTTATGAACAAGCCTATGCGGATTATATATCTGGCATTGAGGAGCAATCCGGGTTATCGGAGGAGCAAATCCGTCAAGTGATTCGGTCCAATATGTTATCGGAGAAGATCCGGGAGATTCTCAAACAAGACGTTCCGTTGGAGGGGGAGAAAACGCAATTGCGTCAAATTATGACCGACACAGAGGAAACTACTCAGGAAGTGCGATTGAAACTGGAAGAAGGTGAAGCCTGGGAAGATCTTGTTACGGAATATTCCCAGGATGCGACCACGAAGGATGCCGGTGGGGAATTGGGTTGGTTAGCAAGCACGATCATTCTTTCTGGTTTCGGTCCTTCCGCCGAATTGCTCTTAACAGAACCCGTCGGCACGCTGGTGGGACCTATTCAAACTTACCAGGGATGGCACGTGTTCGAAATCATGGATCGTGCTACGCAGACTTTTACAGAGTATGAATACCAACAGGCGGTGAATTCGGCATACGACGATTGGCTGAGCGTAGTGGAAGGGAACTCAGAGATCATGATTGTCGAAAATTGGGAGGAACGAATTCCCGATGTGGACGTGCCGGAGAGTGATGCGTATTATTAACCACTTTCCTGTATCGGTATAAGAGACTTCCGCTAAAGTATGTGAACACCATTCAAACCAATAAAATAATCTATTTACTTTGTATCACCTTTCGATGAATGATCCCAAGGTGATACAATCCGTTTAAAATTGTAAAAACGAATATATCGAGACGACCAATATTTTACTGATGCAACTTGTATGAGAAGATCGTTGTTTGCTATGCTGATTGTAGTTCAGTCAGGAGAAAATATCTGAGTATTAGACTCGGTTAATCATGGAACTTATAGGTCTTCTCAAACTTTTACCGGAGGATACCAGTCCCGCAGATCGGGAGATCATCGAGCGCGCCTACAAAGTAACGAAGAAAGCCCACAAAGGTCAGAAACGGGCTTCCGGGGAACCTTACGTACAGCACTGCCTCGCTGTAGCCGCGATTTTGGCGGAATTGGGGGCACCGACCCTTGCGCTTGTCGCAGGTTTACTCCACGATACCGTAGAAGATACCAACGTAACTTTGAAAGATATAAAACGCGATTTCGGGGACGAGGTGGCACTCATGGTAGACAGTGTCACCAAACTGACGCAACTACCACGCGTCAGTCGGCGCTCCGGAGGCGGAAAAGAACCTCGCGCCACGAAAAGCGAACTGGCCAAAGAGACACTACGAAAAACCTTTCTGGCCATGGGGGATGACGTGCGTGTTGTCGTGATTAAGCTGGCAGATCGACTTCACAACATGCGTACGCTGGTGCATTTGCCGGAAGAGAAACGAAAGCGAATCGCAGAGGAGACCCTAGAGATATTTGCACCTCTGGCCAATCGACTCGGCATCTGGCAGATGAAGTGGGAATTGGAGGATCTGGCTTTTCGCTACGTCTATTCGGAAAAATATAAGGAAATTGCCGAGAACGTTGCCAAGCGCCGGGTTGATCGGGAGAATGATCTAGAAGTAATCTCTAAACAACTAAAGGTCGTATTGGCGGAAGCTGGCGTCCAGGCCGAAGTATACGGGCGTCCGAAGCATTTGTATTCCATCTACAGAAAAATGGATCGGAAAGAAGTACCCTTCGACATGGTCTACGACGTACGCGGCGTTCGTGTAATCGTGGAAACCGAATCGCTCTGTTACCTGGCGTTGGGGGTTATTCACAGTCGCTGGAAGCCCATCCCGGGCACCTTCGATGATTATATCGCTACACCAAAAGATAACTTCTATCAATCATTACACACCGCAGTGGTTTACAACGATGGGGGGACACTTGAAGCCCAGATTCGCACACCGTCGATGAACGAAAAAGCGGAATACGGAATCGCAGCCCATTGGCGCTATAAGGAAGGTCGGCCACGAGATGACACTTTCGAACAAAGGATTATCTGGCTGCGTAAACTGATGGAGTGGCGGCAGGATGTGGACGATGCCGGAGATTTCGTTGATGCCATGAAATCGGATGTTTTCAACGACCGTGTTTATGTCTTCACGCCGAAAGGTGACGTCATCGACCTGCCTGCAGGGTCGACTCCTATCGATTTTGCCTACCACATTCACACAGATATCGGTCATCGCTGTCGTGGCGCGAAAGTAGGGGGTAAGTTGGTCTCCCTGAATTATAAGATTCAGACGGGTGATTCAGTCGAGATTCTTACGGCGAAGCGAGGCGGGCCCAGCCGGGATTGGTTAAATCCGAGCCTGGAAATGGTTCGCAGCCAGCGGGCTCGAAGCAAAATCCGGCAATGGTTCCGTCGACGGGATCGCGAATTGAACATATCCAACGGCCGTCTGTTGTTGGAAAGAGAATTAAAACGCCTGGGTGTGGAAGGTGTCTCCTACGAAAAAATCGCCCGAGATTTGGGTTATCCAAACGCGGAAGAAATGCAGGTCGCAATTGGCTGCGGTGATCTGCACTTGAACAAGATCATTTCCAAAGTCGTTGAGGAGAAAGAGGAAGAATTTGGTTTTACGGAGCAACTGGAGACTGTTCCATCCCCGGATGTCACCACCGAGGATGTAAGTATTCTCGGATTGTCAGGGGGATTGCTTTCCCGTATGGCGAAGTGTTGCAAGCCGGCGCCTGGAGATCCAATTATCGGGTATATCACACGTGGACGTGGGGCGACCATTCATCGACAGGATTGCCCCAACGTGCTGCGAATCAAGGATCGAGAACGATTAGTCCAGGTCTCCTGGGGCAGAGCTCGGCAAACGTATCCGGTCTCGGTTCGTCTGCGCGCCTACGATCGTGATGGTTTGATGCGTGATGTGTCTACACTCGTGGCAAATGAGGGTATCAATATGTCGTCGGTCAACGTCTCAACAAAGAACAGCCTCGCAATGTTTGATCTGGTGATGCAGGTAACCGACATCGAACAATTGAGCCGCATTCTCAACCGTTTGGAGGCGCTTCCCAATGTGCTTGAGGCCAGACGATTTCGTCCTGGATAGACGCCAGTTCGACTTTATATTTGAAGCGGAGTTAATACTGACAGTTATACAGGATTCGTGTATATTATTTTCAATAATCTTGGTCTCGTTATGCTAAGATTGGAAATGTGACCATCGCATATGTGGGTGTGTTTGGATGTGTCATCATCGTTCTGGTTTTCTCTATTGCAGTAGCTGTTTTTCGTGCGATTTGTCCGTTTTGCGTTCTTTCTGCAGTACTCATGTCTTTCTTGTTTGTCTTGCGCATTGTCTGGATGAGAGAGATTTTTGTGAGTGAATAAACGGAGATCAACAATATGTCTCGCATTCGTTGTCGATATATCGACTGCTATTATCTTGAATCGGGTTTTTGCACTGCCGAAAACGTTATCATCGATCCCGATGAGGGATGTCTGACGTATTCCCACATCAATGATATCTCGCTCTCAGAACCTGATGATTGGCAGCTGGACGAAATCGAAGAAATCGATGACCTTGAGGAAATTGATGAAGTCTGGGATGATGGCGAAAGCGATGAGGAAGAAACGGAAGGTTGGATCGAAGATGATGTGCTTTAATGCCTGCCGTTTCGATTTAGATGGCTTGCGGCTTGATTGATCATCAACCAAGATCGGAAAACTCCAGTGTACAAAACGAGAATCGGGCGTATCGATGACGCCCGATTTTTTGTTTGGCAGGTGGAGTCAATGATAATGAAAATTGACGATATATAATCAGGACTCTGTTGAGGCGGTTTGAACTCGATGTTCGAGTGTGCGATGGAGAATGTCTTCGAGTTCGTCGCGTTTTGGCTGTTTTTTCGTCGACGCTTCGTTTGGCGATTTCTGTACTTTCTGATCGGATTGTTCCATTGCCTGGCGCAGCGCGAGTTCCATTGCTGTGGGTGTTTCCTCTTCAGCTCCGTCGTCCTCGTCAACGTAGTCGCTGATTGAATCCTTCATGCTGAAGCGAATCTGACGTTTCTTGCGATCAACATCGATTACACTGACTTCAACTTCATCTCCCAAGGAGACAACCTCCGCTGGGTTTTTTACGTAATCGTTGCTCATTTCGCTGACATGAACGAGGCCGGGTCGTTCTGCACCCACATCAACAAAGGCGCCAAAATTTTCGATGCGTACGATTTTTCCTTCTAGGCGATCGCCTGTTTTAAGATCTTTCCATTTCAACAAGATGGGCTTCAGCATACTGAGTTCGAGACGCCCTGTCTCTGGATCGACCCGGTGGACCCATACTTCGACTTCCTGGCCTACCTGGACAACATCTTCGACGCGATTAACCTGACCTTCTTTCAATTTCGAGATGTGGATCAAACCATCACATTCTGCGCCAACGTCGACAAATGCTCCTACGAGGTCCGTCTTGGTTACACGTCCCTCGAGTTTCATTGCGGGTTTTAGGTCCTTAAGATGGAGTCGAGTTACTGTATCTTCTTTGTTGCTCACTTCTACACCTTCCTAACAATCTTTGTGCATTTTCCCCTTTTAAGCGTGTCGATTATACCACGGTCCAGTGCAGTCTCTTCGTGTTGATGATTTCCCCGGATCAGGTTTACCCTCATTTGCAGGCCGCGTTTTGAGTCGCAATATTCCATTATCCAGGGGTTAATACCTGATGTGTTTGTTCAGGGAACGGGGTGTCATCCGATCACGGCTCATCCGTGTCTACAATTTGTGGGTTCAGATTACGTCGTGCAATGAGATGCCAGTTTTCGATGTTATTGAATCGATCGCTGGGATCGAATACTGGTCCGATGCTCACACCTTGAATTTGGACCCCAATGGCATAGTTATAAATTTCATAATACAGCAAAATGGAAGGGACCTGATCCTGGAAGCGATATTGAAAACTTTGATACAGTTCTGCCCGGCGGGAGTAATCCGGCGTGATGCGTGCCTGTTCGAGCCAAATACTGATGTTTCGGTCGTTAAAGCCGCTGTAATTCTGCCCGGTTTCAACTTGTGAGTCATGCCAGAATGAATAAGGATCGGGATCGGGAAAGCGCATCAGATCGATATGGGTGAGCGCCGTTTCGAAATCCCGCAGTTCGAGGTGCGAGGAGATGAGCGTCGCTGCATCAACGCCGATCAATTCGACGTGTATACCAATCGATTCCCAATTTGTTTTAATCATCCCTGCGATCGAGGTGTCCAAGGGGTTTTCATCATACAGCAGTGAGAGGCTCAATGACTGCTCGTCTTTGCTGCGTTGGTATTCCGGTGTCCCCGGAGCTGCACCTGTTGGCAGCACCCAACCAAGAGTGTCGAGGATCGTTGCCGCGCGCTGGGGGTCGAAATCAGGCACACTCAAATTATCCGCAAAGGACCATGTATTGGGCAGCACAGGACCGATAGGGATCAATCCCTGCCCGGAGAGTGCCTCGTTGATGATCCACTGCCGGTTGATAGCAAGTTCTAATGCTTGTCGGAAATGCTTGTCGGCAAGGAACTTTTTCTCGGCGTGCTGCGTATTCAAGAAGATCATGCCCAGATTGGGTAGTCTTGTTGTGTGCAGATTTATATCCGGAGAGGACAGAACCTGGGAAAGAATGTCGTTGTCAACGTTTGCGATACCCTGAACTTCTCCATCTTCAAACGCAGTTAATGCGGCTGTGGAATCAGGAAAGACGCGCAATTCTACGCGTTCGAAATAAGGTCGTTGGTCGAAATACTCTCCAAAGGCTACGAGGCTGACCCCGGTGATATGCTCTTCTTGAACCAGGAAACGATCGAACCGAAAGGGGCCTGTTCCGATCGGCTGCAGGTTAAAAGGGTGATCCACAAGGGCGGTTGCCGACACACCTCGCAGAAGATGATCGGGCAGTAATCCGACGCTCAAATAATCTAAAAATGGCGCAAACGGTTCAGGAAGCTGGAACTGTACTCGTCGGTCATCGAGACGGATGATGTTGACCTGCTTCCATAATTCGTGCAAATCCTGGGGGCCTGGATAATCCTCATCTTGATATTTGGAGAAAGTGTAGATAACGTCGTCCGCAGTGACGGGTTCGCCGTCGTGCCACACGGCATCTTCCCGTATCGTTACCGTGTATAGGGACGCATCGGCGGTAACCGTCCACTCTGCGAGTTCTGGTACGGGAACCCCGCGTTCGTCGAATCGGATCAGGCCGCTGAAGATGATGCGATCGATGTCGCGGTCGACTTGATTGAAGATATCGAGGATTGGATTGAGGCGTTGGATTTCGCCGACGAGTGCCTCGATATATACGCCGCCAACAGCAGGTTGGGAGCTAAGGATTTCAGTGTCTGGTGTTTGACCGACAAGCAATCCTACGACGAGTATTAAACCGCCGACCGCAATTAATAATTGCCAGCGTATATTTCGCATGTTTGATTTAGGCCTTGTTCGTTTACCGGGTTAGGTGGAGATGTCAGCCCACCAAGATAACGTTAAGGATTGCGAGTACGAAGAAAACGACGCTCATGCCGATAGTGATATTGAACAGTAAGCGTTCAACGCCTCGACGAGCGTAGAAGCTGGACCCCCCTCCCATGTCGCCTCCACCGCCCAGACCGCCGAGACCTGCGCCTCGGCTTTGGAGAATGATAAGAATGATCAAAGCGATGGATACGATGACCATTGCGAGATTGAGTAAATTCTCCACGCGCGATACCTCCTTGGGAAATCAGCGGCCGGATTATAGCAGATGGCTATCCGACCGACAAGGTGTGTGTCATGTAGATTGTCCGATGGATGCTTTCAAATATGTGTCTATAAATCCATCAAGGTCTCCATCGAGAACTGCAGATGGATTTGCGACTTCATGCTCGGTGCGATGGTCTTTGACCATCTGATATGGGTGCAATACATACGAGCGAATCTGGCTTCCCCATTCAGCTTTGATGTAATCTCCACGGATCTCGGCCAATTCTTCTTCTTGCTGCCGCTGCTTGATATCCATCAGCCTGGCACGCAAGACGCGCATCGCGTTTTCCTTGTTCTGCACTTGCGAGCGTTCGTTCTGGCAGGTTACTACGAGGCCGGTGGGGAGGTGGGTAATGCGAATGGCGGTCTCATTTTTCTGCACATTCTGGCCGCCTGCGCCGGCAGAGCGGTATGTGTCGATGCGCAAGTCGTTGGAATCGATTAGGATCTCATCCTCGGCTTCGACCTGCGGGAGGACTTCAACCAGGGCGAATGATGTATGCCTTCGATGGGACGAATCAAAGGGCGAGATGCGCACCAGGCGATGGACGCCTTTTTCGGAACGCAGGTAGCCATAGGCATATTCGCCATCGATGGTTAGTGTGGCGCTTTTAATTCCCGCTTCCTCGCCATCGCTTTGATCGACAATGTCGACCTCGTATTTGTGATTTTCCGCCCAGCGCAGATACATACGCAGGAGCATCTGCGCCCAGTCTTGCGAATCCGTTCCACCGGCTCCAGCGTGAATGGCGAGAATGGCGCTGTCTCGGTCGTAGGGTCCCGACAATTGAGCCTGCGTTTCCTTGCGTTCGAGTTCGTGCAGCAGTTCATCACGTTCTTTTTCGATGTCGGCGCGCAGTTCCTCGTCATCGAGGGAGGCCAGTTCGATTGCATCCTCGGTGCGCTGGAGGAACGTGTGCCAAGCCTCCACCACGTCGCGAAGATGCGCGGTTCGTTTCATTAATTTCTGTGCGTATTCCTGGTTGTCCCAGAGTGACGGGTCTTCCGCCGCCCGTTCGAGTTTCGTGAGTTCTTCTTCGCGTGTGGCGAAGTCAAAGACGCACCATGAGTTCTTGAATTCGTTGTTCGATTTCTTCAAGTTCTGTTTTCAAATCATCCATCGATAGATTTTCCTTTGCTACCATTATGCCACGTCCATCCACGGCCGAGTAGAGAATGTGATTGTGCCAGGATGTGGTTCTTACTGAGTCATTTCCGGCAGGATACTGTCGACAAACGCCGCTGCATCGAAGCGCTGCAGTGCGGATGGCGACTCACCGGTCCCGACGTATTGGATCGGCAATTCCAGCTTTCTTGCAACCGCAAAAGCGACTCCGCCTTTTGCAGAATTGTCCAGTTTTGCCAAAACGACGGCAGACAAAGCAGTCACGTCGGAGAAGGCTGTGGCCTGGGATAATCCATTCTGGCCTGTCGTGGCGTCGAGCACGAGAAACGTTTCATGCGGCGCTTCTGCAACGACTTTCCCGGTAACACGCCGTATTTTCCCGAGTTCCTGCATGAGATTGTGCTGCGTGTGCATCCTGCCTGAGGTGTCGACAAGTACGACATCGATGCTTCTGGACGTTGCCGCTGTACAGGCGTCGAAAACGACGGCGCCAGGATCACTTCCCGGTTGCCCGCAAATGACGTCGACGTTCAAACGTTGAGCCCACATTTGTAATTGTTCGCTGGCTGCTGCCCGGTAGGTGTCTGCCGCGGCAAACAGGACGGAATGCTGGCGCTGCAGCCATCGCTGTGCGATTTTCGCTGCGGTCGTTGTTTTGCCGGACCCATTTACGCCCACGAGCAGTATCACGTGAGGTTTTCCCGCGAGTTCTTCCGGCGGAGGCGGTTTGAGTTGGGATTGGAGTACCGATCGAAGTCGTGTTTCGACCTGGGTTCCTTGGATCAAACCGTCTTCGTGACTCGAACGTTTTAAGTCTTTGAGGATATCGGTGGTCGTCTCGATGCCCACATCCGCGCGCAGGAGAACCTCTTCCAATTGCTCCCAGAATTCCGGGGTTAACTCGCTTGTCCCGAATAACGTCGCCAGACGGCCGAGGGCGGTCTGACGGGTCTTCTGCAGGGTCTGGCGCCAGGACTTTGTCTCTTCCATCCGGTCATTATACCAACGACTTGCATATCCCTTCGCTGATGGTTGAAACGAGAAGGATGCGGCTTGGCTGTAAAGATGATTGATGGCCGGGAAATATTCGCATAGCCATTAATAGATTGACTTTGCAGCAACGATAAACGCCCGCTGTCTGGGGTGCATCCCTCAGGTGCGGGCGTTTTCAGGCTGGGGGTCGAGGTTTCGAAACTCGGCTGACAGAGTCAGATTACGCGTAATAAAACAATCGAACGTCGATGAGATGGCGGGGGTGGATTCGAACCACCGTTGACGGAGTCAGAGTCCGCTGTCCTGCCACTAGACGACCCGCCAAGGACGGTAAGCATTTTACCATAGGCGATTTCGCTGGTCTACTCAATTGGGTTTGATGATCGGTAGTGGGGAATTACTGCTTGCCCTCCAGCATCGAGATTGCCGCTTGAATGCGGGTCAATACTACCTCTTTTCCGATCACGACCATGCTTTCAATGAGCGGCGGGCTGACGCGTTGGCCGGTAACGGCAACCCGTAATATCCCGAACAATTGACCGACTTTCAGCTCCAGCGAGTCTGCCAGGGCGCGCAGTTTCTCTTCCAGCGGTTCGACTTCGAACGTGTCGATCGAATCAATCAACGCATACGCCGCCTGCGCCGCACTTGCAGACTGCGCAGTGTCCATCTTCTTGCCGACCAGTTCATCAGCATCAGGCTGCACGTCTTCTTGAAAGAAGAATCCAGCCATTGGGACGGCCTCGTCCAGCGTGCGGATGCGTTCCTGGATGAGCGGGGTGATTGCCTGCAGGCGCGCTTCATCGACGCTATACCCCTGCGCTTCAAAGAGAGGGCGAATTCGTTCGGCGAGTCCTTCGATGGGCAAGGCGCGGATATGGAGGCCATTGAAATGGTCGAGCTTGCTGTAATTCACCGCAGCCGGGCTGGGGTTGAGTTTCTCCAGGTTGAATTTCTCGATCAAATCCTGCATCGTGAAAAACTCGGTGTGGTCGTCGTACGACCAGCCCATGAGGGCGATCCAGTTAACCAGACCTTCCGGGATGTATCCTTCGTCTCGTAATTCGGAAATGTAAATGCCTTTCACTCCCGCCTGGCGCTTGCTCATCTTCCCCTTGCCGCTGGGATTGAGAAACACCGAAAGGTGAACCCACATCGGCTGATCCCACCCGAAGGCTTCATAGATCATTGCGTGCAGCGGGAACGTGGGAAGCCACTCCGATCCACGGAAGACGTGGGTGATGCCCATGAGATGATCGTCCACCATTGCCGCCAGGTGATAGACCGGAAGGCCATTGGATTTGAGCAGGATGTAGTCGTCGATGGTGGCGTTTTCGACGCTGATTTCACCGCGCAACAAGTCGACGGCCGTGGTTGTGCCTTCCAACGGTGTCTTGAATCGGACGACGTGGGACTCGCCGGCCCGGACTCTCGCTTCGGCTTCCTGGGGGCTTAATTGGCGACAGAGTCGATCGTAGCGAGGTGGCTTCTTGCGTGCCTGCTGTTCCTGGCGGACTTTTGCCAGCCGTTTCGGTGAACAAAAGCAATAATAGGCATGTCCGCTTCGTATGAGTTCTTCGGCGTGCGATTTGTAGATTTCCATCCTCTCCGATTGGCGGTAAGGCGCATACGGTCCGCCGACGTCAGGGCCTTCGTCCCACGAGATTCCCATCCAATGCAACGCCTCGATCATTTCTTCTTCCGCTTGTGGGTCGAATCGCTTGCGGTCTGTGTCTTCGATGCGCAGGATGAGCTGCCCTTTGTTTTGACGGGCATGCAGGTAATCGTAAAGGGCCGTACGGCCACCGCCGAGGTGAAAGTGTCCTGTCGGAGAAGGCGCAAAACGAACGCGTACCGGATTTGAAGATGTCATATACCTTCCTTAAGAAATGTGAGGATTAAAGCTCGATTTTCTTATGACGCAGGATCACGCTTTGAACGAGGCCAATGCCCAGGAGACTGGTTAACAAAGAGGATCCACCGTAACTTAAAAACGGCAATGGAAGGCCGGAAACGGGGAATATATTCAGATTCACGCCGATGTTAAAGGCACCCTGGAAGAAGAGCAGGATCGCAACGCCGTAACATATAAGAGCGCCAAACATATCGCGGGCCATACGGGCCGCTCGCAGGCAACGAAAGATAACGAAGATGAAGAGTAATATAAAAATCGATGCACCGATAAAACCAAATTCTTCCGACATGGCTGAAAAAATGAAATCTGTATGGCGGACTTTCAGGAAGCGCAGTTGTACTTGTGTCCCGTTGCCGTAGCCTTTACCCGACCAGCCACCGGATCCGATTGTAATTATGGCTTGATTTACATTGTACGTTTCGCCGTAACTTTCATCCGGATTCGGGAATAGAAAGGTGACAACACGTGCTTGTTGGTAGGGTTCGAGGAAAGGCCAGGCCAGAAACGGCAGAAGCAAGACGATTATTACGATTGTGGCGATGTGACGGTAACGAATTCCGCCAGCCCAAATCAATGCCGCCCAAATCACGCCCAGAACGATAGCGGTACTTAAATCAGGTTGAATGAATACGAGTAGGGCGGGAAGTCCGACGAGTGCGAGGCTGCGCACGACCGTGCCCGTCTGTTTGAGTTTATGCTGGTTTCTGGCGATGTAACTGGCCAACACCAGGATCATGAATATCTTTGCCAACTCGGAAGGCTGCACGGTATTCGTGCCGACTTGAAACCAACGCTTGGATCCGAAGCCAGCGACACCCGATGCAGCGATCATTCCAAGTAATCCAACAGTGAGTATATATATTGGGCGGGAAAGTGTGGCCCAGATACGATAATCGATCGAGGCTGTGAGGAGAACCACGGCGAATCCGACGATGGCGAAAAGTGTCTGCCGGGATGGGCTATCGACCAATGCCTGATTCCCCGCGATCGCAGAACGAATCATTACCACACCTGCGATTGTCAACACCGCGACGGTGGCAAGCAGCCAAATATCAAAATGTCGCCAAATACGGGTTTGACGCATACCTTATCGTGACCTTCCGCGTCGAGAAGGTGCGGGGGTGAGGGGAATATCTGCGACGAGGCGTTGTTGTTCTCGGTCGCGGGTGAGGGAAATTCGTACCGCGTGTCTATCGATTTCGATGTGCCTGGAAATGACATCGATCAGTTCATCTTTGAGTGCATCTAAGCGATTCGGAGAGAGTCCTGCCCTGTCGTGCACGAGTACGAGCTTGAGACGTTCCTTTGCGGTTTGTGCACTGCTACGTCGTCCGAATCGAATGGATTCCTTGAGGCTCATCCTTCGCCTCCTGATTTGACGAGGCGAGATAAGCGGCCGAAGAAACCATCTTGCTCATCCAGCGCCTCGAATTCCACGTTCTCACCGGATAAACGACGAGCGATATTGCGGAATGCTACACCTGCTTTACTGCGCGGATCGAGAACGACTGCCAGTCCCTTGTTCGCAGCCACAATGACCGATTCGTCATCTGGCACAACACCAACCAGTTCAATGGCCAAGACGTCGAGTACGTCCTCCGTTCCTAACATATCACCACGCTTGATCATCTCGGGCTTGACCCGATTAATGATCAATCTCCCCGGTCCCTTATCTTCCGCCTCGACGAGACCGATGATGCGATCCGCATCACGGACGGCGGAAACCTCCGGATTTGTGATGATTACGACAATATCTGCCGGGGCAATAGCGTTTCGAAAACCACGCTCGATGCCGGCTGGTGAATCGATAAGAATCCAATCAAAATCCGCACGCAATTCATCTGTCAGGCGGATCATATCTTGCGGAGAGACGGCTGTTTTATCTCGGGTTTGTGCTGCAGGGATGAGGTAGAACTCCTCAAGCCGTTTGTCTCGTATCATTGCCTGGCGGAGTTTACAGCGTCCTTCAATGACGTCAACAAGGTCGTAGACGATGCGATTCTCGAGGCCCATAACGACATCCAGATTTCGCAATCCAATATCAGCGTCGATACAAACCACGCTAAATCCGAGATCGGCTAAAGCGGCGCCGATGTTCGCGGTGGCCGTTGTTTTTCCAACTCCGCCTTTTCCGGACGTAATCGTTGCTATCTTACCGCTCATACACCAACTCCGTATTCATGTTGCTGAAATCGATGATCACGCTTGCCAGGGTTCGGCTACCAACTGTCCATCTCGGATACAAGCGATTTCCGGCATGGTTTTTGAACGACGACTGGGGGATACGGCGATCTGCCCGGCGATGCGCAGTTGTGTTGGCGAAAGATCGAGTGCGCAAACTGTCGCACTTTCATCTCCGCCGGCACCGGCATGAACCGTTCCACGCAATCGTCCCCACACGATCACATGTCCCCCAGAGATGATCTCCGCACCGGGATTCACGTCACCCAGAATGATGACGTGGCCAGCATAGCGGATATTGTGCCCGGAACGCAAGGTCCGTTCGACGAGAACCGCTTCCTCACCTTGAAGTCGTGATTCAAGTGGAAGTCCTTCCTCATCCTCAGCGCACGATTTTCCGGATAATTCTTGCGCCAACCCAAGATCGGCAGCAGCGATTTTGGTTGTTTCTGATGTCGTCAGTATCGCCCAGAGGGTGATCTCTTCCTCCGCAAGCATGTCGCGAAGATGACCCAGTTCTGCCGCACTTAACTCTCGGTCTTCAATTTGAAAGGCCAGACGAGCGCCGCGAAAAAAATCCTCTTGTTGCCGAATGGTCTCGAGTAGATTGGGCAGCACTTCTGTCCAATCGCCCGCAGGAACGGTGATCAGGAGACCATCACGGATGCCTTTAATCGCAAGCGGTGTGTTCATAGCCAATTCGATTGGCGATTATAGCACGCGATCCCAACTAATGCGACAAGCGGTGTCTTGGAGCTGGAAATCTGGTCGATACATTTTAAAGTGCGCTATTCGACGAGGGCGACGTCGATCGCCTTGAGGGAGAAATAAGCATCCATTATTTGTTTGACGATCGGGCCTGCGGTGATGGCGCCTTCGCCGCCGTTGTAGACGAATGCAACCACAGCGATCTCGGGATTTTCAAAGGGGGCGTACGCGGCGTACCAGGAATGGGTTGGCCAGGCACCTGGTTTACATAGGCCCATGTTATAGGCCACTTTGTCACAAAATTCTCCCGTGCCGGTTTTACCGGCGGAGGAGATATTTTCGAGATTGGCATACCCTTCCGCAGTGCCTTCTGTGACTACCATTCGCATGCCTTGCTGTGCCAGTTCAAGCACATCCGGGTCGACGATGATGTCCGGGGAAATCATCCCTAAATCACGACGTTCACTGATGATGAACTGACGCAGTTCCTCGGGAAGTGTGGGGCAGTTGGCGCCGATTTCGTCCAGCGGCGTGATGACGTCATCGGCGATATCCCAGAGCACACAAGGCTCGTAGCTAGTGACAACATTGCCTTCACCGTCGAGAGTCTCTTGTACCACGTGCGGCCACATGACTTTACCGCCATTGGCGATGGTGACGATCGATGTGAGCACTTGCAGGGGAGTGGCCGCGACAAAGCCCTGGCCAACGACGGTGTTATACGTGTCGCCGGTTGACCAACCTTCGCCGAGATTAATGCGTTTCCAATCTTCGTTGGGAATCAACCCGCTGGCTTCTCCGGGTAGATCGATGCCCAGTGGCGCACCGTAGCCCAGCGCAGGGGCGTAACGATTGATACCTGCTACGCCAAGCCCTTCCTCAATCTCGCCCGGAAATCCGCCGCCGATTTTGTAAAAGTAGACATTGCAGGAGTAGGCAATCCCATGGACGAAATCGACGAGACCGTGGCCATCCTTCTTCCAACAAATAAAATCCTTGGCCTTGCCGGGATCGTTGGGAAAATACCGGTTGGTGATGGTGATCTTTCCCGGGTCATTCAGTTGTTGTTCGGGGGTAATGACTCCTTCATTCAGCGCGCCGACGGCGGTTACCATCTTGAAAGTCGATCCTGGAGGGAAAACATCAGCGATGGCGTGGTTTACGAGCGGTTTGCCTCGATCGTTTCGGACGAGTTGAAAGTAGTAGTCTTCTGGGATGTAACGGGCGAAGCGGTTGTTCTCGTATGTGGGGAGGGAGACCATGGAGAGAATCTCACCCGTCTGAGGATCCATAGCGATGACGACGCCGATGGGTGTGCGCTCTTCGCCTGCGTAGCGATTGATAAACTCCATCCGATTTCTGAGGGCTGCGTCCGCGGAAGCTTGCAGGCGTGTGTCGATCGTAAGTCGCAAGCTGTTTCCCGGGACGGGTTGTGTGACTTCTCCGATCTCGCGGAGTTGGCGACCGGCGACATCGATTTCCACTTGTTTGACGCCATTTTCGCCGGCTAAGATTTCTTGATACATGCCGATGTAAATATTTTTAAATTCGCCTTCCTCGATAACGGATCCAAAACCAAATTCAATGCCGGCATAGCCGATCTTATCTCGTCCGGCGATAAATCCATTTTCGGTGTAATAGGGTTCAAAGATCGCTGGGATCGGGCCCAGGTATCCAATCAAAGCTGAGGTTAGTTCACCGGTGGTGTATTCTCGCACGGGTGTAATCTCGATGTCAACTCCGGGAAAATCGATGGATTCTTCGCGTAAAAGCCGCGCCGCTGTTTCGTCGATGTCACAGGCGATAGGCCATGGATCGAATGGACGATTTGTTCGACCTTCCGCAACGAGTTGCCTTATCCCACGACCAGGAACGCAGCGTGCTGCTGGCGGACCTTCCTGGTCGATGGGTACCCCGGTGATTTCGGATAAGCGTTGATAAATGGCTTCAGTTTCCGCATTACTATCCGGTAGAAGTGCGGGTGTGATGATCACATTGAAGGATGGGATATTACGCACCAATTGGAAACCGTTGCGATCGTAAATTATCCCTCTCGCAGCAGGGGAGTTGACCGTTTCGAAGCGATTATCGTCCGCCTGCGCCCGATAGGTTTCTCCTTCGACAATTTGCAGTATAAATAAACGCACGAAAAAGAATGCGAATGTTGTCAGGACAATGGCGTAGGAAAGTCGAAATCTCGATCTGGGTATATGTGAACTATTACCGATGGACATGCTTCGTCTGCCTTATAATTCCACTTCTTGCGGGAAAAGACGAGAATGCAAGGCTGAAGCAAGTTGTGAGGCCGGAAGTGCAATAACAACGTTCAAGAACGTGCTGGGCAGGATGATACGGCGAAAAACAACTGCAAGCGACACATCGTATCCAAGGATCATAATCTCGAAGGTACATAAAAAGTGATAGGCCAATGACGCAACCAGCATTACACCCAACGGCATCAACAAATGTGCCTCCCAAAACCTGCCTTCCAGGAAGGATACCAGAAAAGCGACGATGAGGAGAATCAGTGCGTTGCTGCCAAGAGGTAAGCCGGAAAGCAAATCGAGAGCGAAGCCACCGATCACTGCCCATACCATCGCTTCTTCACTCCGTCTAGTGAGGCTCCATGAGACCACAGCCAGAAGAACCAGATCAGCTCTTCCGTCCAGCAATTCGATATGACTCATGAGCACGGATTGAAAAATGGCAAGCAGGGTTAGTAGGGGAATTCCGATAAAGTAAGACATCGTCGATTTTCAAGGGGAAGTTAATTCTACCGGTATAGGTTGGAAGTTGGTGATAACAAGTACGATGTTCAAAGCTTCAAAATCAACACTCGCCTGGACGCTCGCTTCCTGGAATAGTTCATAATCTCTGCGTCTGATATTTATTATTTGGCCGACCGGGATGTCGGCAGGAAAATTGCCCAGGCCAGAAGTCAGCACCAGCTCGCCAACTGTTACTTCGGCGTTCTGATCGATCATGTCGACCGACAATTCCCCGTTGAATTCGGCCACCAAGACACCGTCCGTTCTCGCAAGTTGAAGCGTAACATTAACCGCGGATTCAGGGTCCGTAATCAGTTGTACGCGGGATGCGGTTGGGAAGACCTCGGCGATACGTCCTACCAGACCTCGCTCCGTAACTACGGGCATACCCTTACTGAGGTTAGAGTCAGAGCCGCGATCGAGCCAGATCGAGCGGATAAAGGGGCTCGTGTCCCGCCCGATAACGTTTGCGGCGATCGAGCGGTTTTCTGGTTGCGAACGAGCATAATTCAGCAACGAGGCAAGGATTTCGGCTTCAGTGGCTTGTTCGCGCAATACAATAATTTCTTGTTCTAATCGGGCAACCTCGCTCTGCAGCCGGGCAATTTCTGCCTGCAGTGAGGCGACGTCTCGCGGTGCGGTTAAGGTGTCGTGGATAGCGGATACGCGCAGTGCGATCCATTCTTGAACGGAACTGATCGGACGCAGCAACATATCATGTACGGGCGTTATAAAACCACCAATGCTGAGGACCATGATCCCGATGGTGATTAAAGCCAATGTGCCAGCGACGAGTAAACGAGAGTTTGATCGATTCATCAGATAAATAACCGGAAAATCGTGTTTCGACTGTGAAGCTTATGCTTTCTGCTGTCGACGGTCAAGGCCGACGAGGTACCGTCCCATATTGTCGAGGTCTTCGAGTACCAGGCCGGCGCCTCGGGCTACACAAGTCATTGGATCTTCTGCGTTCCAGACGCGCATGCGAAGTTCGTTCGAGAGACGTTCGGTTAGATTTTGAAGTTGTGAAGTTCCACCTGCTAAACAAATACCTTCTTCCATCAAATCGGCAATTAATTCGGGAGGGATTTCGTCGAGGGCATCTCGTATGGTTTCTACGATGATGTTCACGGAACCGGAAAGGGCTTCACGTATCTCTACGGACGAGATTTCGACAGCCTCCGGCAAACCACGCACCAGGTTGCGTCCGCGGACACCCATCGTTTTTTCTTCCTTGAGAGGGTATGCAGAGCCAATTTTGATCTTCAATTGTTCGGCCATGCGTTCCCCGATGAGCAGGTTGTACTTGTTACGGATGTAGTTGACGATATCTTGATCCATTTCGTCGCCTGCAACTCGTAACGAGCGGGAGACGATGATACCGCCCATGGTGAATACAGCGAGTTCCGTCGTGCCGCCTCCGATATCCACGATCATGGATCCGCGCACTTCCCCAATGGGAAGGTTTGCGCCGATCGCGGCTGCGGTTGGTTCCTCGATCAACAACGCTTCGCGTGCCCCGGCGGCCATGGCGGCATCATAAACGGCGCGCTTTTCCACTTCCGTCGCTCCACTGGGTATTCCAACAACCACCCTGGGACGAGGTACAGGGGAGATGCTTTGTTCATGTGCTTTGGCGATGAAGTATTCCAGCATCCGCTCCGTGATCTCGAACTCCGAGATGACACCATCGCGTAATGGTCGTATCACGACCACATTGGCCGGTGTTCGCCCGACCATCTGCTTGGCTTCTACGCCGATCGCCAAAGGTCGCTTGGATTTTTTCTCGATGGCAACCCACGAAGGCTCGTTGATCACGATGCCTTTCCCGAGCACATTAACCAGGGTGTTCGCGGTACCGAGATCGATGCCGATATCGAGAGAAAAAAGACCCAGCAACCAGTTTAGGGGGTTGAATGCCAAAGTATGAATACCTCCATGAGGCCAATTGTTGATTATAGCATAGACAAGTTTAACCCTTTGCAATATCGATGTCTATGGTTATGTAAAACGATATCTATACTCTCGTTCTACGATGCTATAATCGGCTCGAAATGGGTATACTCCGGGAAATAACAGCTTTCATCGACCAGGAACAGCTTCTACATGAGAATGAGAGGCTCGTCGCTGCGGTATCAGGCGGGGCGGATAGCCTCTGTCTATTGCATTGTCTCTTTCGCCTGGGGTATCGCCCGATTGTTGCACATCTCGATCACCAATTGCGCTCGGAAAGTAAATCGGAGGCTGCGTTTGTTCAGCAAATCGCATCACAACTCGAATTGGAGTTCGTATCCGAAAACGCCGACGTAGCAGGGTTTGCCGAACAGGGTGCATCAATCGAGGAAGCTGCCCGGATACTGCGTTATCGATTTTTGGTCCGCGTGGCGCAGCAGCATGGCATCGATGTCATTGCCACAGGGCATACCTCCGACGATCAAGCCGAGACGGTGTTGATGCATTTCCTGCGAGGAGCTGGGCCTTCAGGACTGCGAGGGATGTTGCCAAAAACCTCACTCCGTGATTGGGTCGGTATTGCGGAGGATGAGGGCAGTGGCCTTTCATTGGTCCGCCCACTGCTTTGCGTGACCCATCAACAAGCAGAAGAGTATTGTGAAGCCCAGGGTTTATCGCCGGTTTTGGATTCTTCCAACCTCGACCTGACATATTTTCGAAATCGACTGCGCCATCATCTCCTGCCGATCCTGGAAAAATATAACCCGGAGATTCGCAATGTCTTGAACCGCACAGGTCGTGTGATGGCGGCAGAGGCCGCCTGGATGGCGGATACGGTCGCTGAATACTGGTCAACAGTGGTCTGCGCTCGAGGGGAGCATGCGCTTGCCTTGCGAACCGATATCTTCCTATCGCTGCGTACAGCGCTGAAGCGGGCAATCCTGCGGGAGATGATCCACCGGCTGAAACCCAGGTTGCGAGATGTAGGCTTCGATGCTGTGGAACGTGCCAGCCATTTCGTGCAAACGAATAAACGTGGCAAACGGATTTTCCTGGTTGGAGATCTGGTTTTAACACGATACGCAGATCAATTCCTTCTGTTTGATGCAGAAGAGGAACATCTTCTTCCGGAATACCCACAACTTGTCTCAGATTCTCCCTGTGAGATTCCCATTCCGAGGACGATAGAACTTGGGTCTGGCTGGGTTTTGGAAGCATCGCGGATGCCGCTGACGCAAGACTTTCGGGAAACGCTGATGAACGATCACAGCGGCCGAATTGCAGCCATGGATGCCGCCAAGATCGACGCAGCGCTTGCGATCCGTGCGCGTAAACCAGGTGATCGCATCCGGCCGCTCGGAATGAAAGGAACACTCAAGGTGGCGGATCTCTTCGTCAATCATCATGTTCCACAGCTGGTGCGAGCGAGGTGGCCGCTGGTTGTCAGTGGTGACAAAGTGCTCTGGGTTGCAGGATTGCGTATGTCGGAGGACGTCCGTTTCACTGATGAAACGCAAGAAATCGTGATGCTTCGGTTGATCGAACCTGCACAGAGCGGGGACGTTTCCTTTGATGGTAACCGCTGAATTCTTGACTCGGAATCAGGGCTTGGCTATAATCCCGCGAGGTAAAACGGAATCCGGAAGAATCGCGTATGGATCTCAGAGGTATTTTGAGATCACGAAGAGGAGGTTCCCTATCATAAGGTAGGGTTAACCCCGGAAAATGCCGGGGGAAAATCGAAGCATCAGTGGATGCCTCCGGAGCCCACCACAGGCTCCCTTCTTCCTTCCGAGAAAGCGACGGCTAAAAACCAACCGGTGACGGATGGGACAAAGACCCCGCCGTAGCCAGGCGAATATCGGCCATCACAGACGATGTCGATATCCCCTGAATAATCATGGAAGGGCGACATGCAGATTCAACCTGAAAGGCACGCCCAGCGTGCCTTATTTATATTCAGCCATGGATTGTTCACAGGGGAATTGAATTCGAAAAGGATTTATGTAGAAACTGCTTACGATAGAACGATTCAGCAGTTGAATTAATAGAGAAAAAAGGAGGAAGAGCATGCCAAAGAATGTTATGAAAAGGGTGAAAGAGGACAACATCAAGTATGTATGTCTGCAGTTCACGGACATAACGGGTGCAGTCAAGAGCGTCGACATTCCCGCTTCACGTATTGAAAAAGCGCTGGACGAAGGCATTTGGTTCGATGGCTCATCAGTGCATGGCTTTGCCCGAATACAGGAGAGCGATATGCGCCTTGTGCCGGATGCCGGTACATATGCTGTCTTGCCCTGGTCTCAACCCGAGCGACGACGGGCGCGCCTGTTCTGTGATATCTATCAACCGGACGGAACGATATTTGCGGGTGATCCGCGCGGCGTACTCAAGAAAGTATTGAAACGCATTAATGACCGGGGCTGGAAAGCCAATATGGGACCCGAACCCGAATTCTTCCTGCTGCGTCGCGATAGTGGAGACAGTATCTATCCCGTACCCCATGATGTCGGTGGCTACTTCGACTTTTCCGCCAGCGACGAAGCCCAGCGCGTTCGAACGGAATTAATGCTCGGTTTGTCAACCATGGGACTGGAAGTCGAGATGGGGCACCACGAAGTCGCCTTGGGCCAGCACGAAATCGATTTCCGCTTCGCCGACGCATTGCGCGCCGCCGATAACGTCGTCACCCTGAAATACACCATTCGTGCTTTGGCGGCGAAGTATGGCTTGATCGCCACCTTCATGCCCAAACCGATCTTTGGGATCAACGGTTCGGGGATGCACACGCACCAGTCGATCTTTTCGGACAAGGGTGAGAATCTATTTTTTGATGAAAAAGATCAATACATGCTCTCACCGATGGCCTATGGCTATATCGCTGGACAGATCGAGCATGCGCGCGCATTGGCCGGAATCGTTGCACCTACGGTTAATTCCTACAAACGCATCGTGCCCGGTTATGAGGCGCCGGTGTATGTCTGCTGGGCACAGATTAACCGCTCGGCGATGATCCGTATTCCGAAGTATTCGGGCCAACCCGGATCGATCCGCGCCGAACTCCGTTTCCCAGATCCGACATGCAACCCGTACCTTGCCTTTGCCTGTATGCTGGCCGCCGGTTTGGATGGGATCGAACGAAATCTCGATTGTCCCGAACCGGTAAACAACGTGAATATATACGAAATGTCGCCAGAAGAGTTGGCGGCGATGGGTATCAGCCAGTTGCCTGGTTCACTGGGAGAAGCGCTGGACGAATTGGATCGAGACGAAGTGTTCAAAGCCACTTTGGGCGAAGAAGCTTACGAGGCGTTCGTGCGGGCGAAACGCGCGGAGTGGGATGAATTCCGCACCAAAGTCACGGACTGGGAAGTCGAGTATTACCTCGAAACAGCCTAGTTGTGCAGCATGCGTTCTTTCGAGCCGAGGTCGAGGGATATTAGAACTGGATGGGATTGAAATCCGTCTCGCGGTCGAAGTAGTCTTCCCCCTCGGCTCGTTTGAGTGCATTGACAATCGTATAGGTTATCGGCGTGACCAGCGCTTCGTAGCCGCTTTTAAAGAGCCATTGGCTCAAGATCATGCCCATCAACACAGAAGCGGGGAGTGAGGTAAAGGCGATGGTGATGAAAATCGCCGAGTCGACGCCCTGACCGACGAGCGTTGAGGAGATCGTCCGCAGCCAGAGAAAACGTCCTTTGGTGGTGACCTTCAACCTGGCGAGAACGAGGGCGTTGAGGAATTCTCCGGCGAGGTAGGCCAGGAAAGATGCCAGTAGTAACCGGGGTGTGAAGCCCAGAATGGCTTGATACGCACGGGATGCTTCTTCTGGGTCGGGATAGACGTTGGCCGTCCAGATTGGGTCGGCAGGGAGCAGACCGCCGATCCAGATGGCGATAACAGCGAGTAGATTGCACCCGAAACCGATCCAGATCGCCTGACGTGCACGAGCATAACCATACACTTCGGTAAGAACGTCTCCGAAAATGTAGGCCACTGGGAAGAGTATCACTGCGGCCGGCAAGGTGATATCGAACACCGTAAACAATTTCACGGCGATGATGTTAGAAACGATCAAGGTCGTTACGAAAACGGCGAGAACTGCGGGATACCAGCGATAGCTGCGCATATCAGCCCAATTCCCCGCGTTCACCGTGTTCGCAGTCAACGGTGATAGCGATCCCACCGCGTATGTTGAATTCGCCGATCACGCGGCACCAGTGTGGTTCTAACGCTTGAACCAGATCATCCAGGATCGTATTCGTTATGTGTTCGTGAAAGACACCTTGGTCCCGGAACGACCACAGATAGAGTTTGTAGGATTTTGATTCGAGGATTTTTTGGTTCGGGATGTACTCAACGGTAATAACCGCAAAGTCAGGTTGTCCGGTTACCGGACAGAGACAAGTGAACTCTTCCGACTCCAAACGCACCAGATAACGACGGTCAGGATGGCGATTGGGGAAGGTCTCCAGCTGCTTACTCGGTGTCGATCCTTTTCCAAGCAATGTGAGTCCCTCTAAATCTTTGGGTTCGGTCATATCCGCCTCTCATCAACGATTCTGGACTGTCGATTACGAATCTGTTCCCAAGTGCGGCAATACGCACAGATATCCGGAGCCGTCGTCGGCTGTCCGCAGGATTGGCAGTTCCGCAATTCACTGCGGTCGTCGGTGTGGCCGTTGGCGAAAATCCCGGATTCCTTCGCGCGTAAGAACGAGAGGAAGAAAGCCAGCTTCGTGCCCGGCCGTTTGGCCTCCATGGAGTTGAGCACTTCTTTGTAATAGATGGATTTTGCCCCGGCCGCGTGAGGGCATTCATCATAAATGTATTCAATTCCGCGCAGGAGTGCATAGGCCGCTGTTTCGCGTTCGTAAAATCGGAAGAATGGTTTGGCTTTGCGGACCAGACCGGACCTTGCTTCGAGGACTGGATTTTGCCGTTCGAGGTATCCAACAGCCCAGTTGATCGTGTTTCCGAACAAGACTGCAGCTTCGTCATCCAAATTGTGTCCGGTGACGATAACATCATATTGTTGCTCGCGCGCTACACGATTCATGATGTGCCGCTTGGTGAGACCACAAACGGAGCACGGTCTACCTTTACCACGCAAGGTTAGGCGGGAGGCTTCGGGCACTGAATATCCTTCCAATGTTTCAATGGCAACGCTGTGAAGATGTAAGTCGTGGGATTCGGCAAAAGATTCCGAAAGACGTTGGGATTGTGCGGAGTAATTCGTACCGTCATCGATACCCAGGTTAATATAAAGGCCATCCGCATGATACCCCAGCCGATTGAGAACGTCCCATAGGCTTAGAGAGTCCTTGCCACCCGAGACGGCGATGAGGATTCGTTCATCCCGTCCGAACATCTGATATTTTTCTATGAATCGCTGCGTCTGTTGTGGAATCCACTCGAGGAAATGCGCTTTGCACAAGCCTAACTTATGCTGCCGCATGTTGATTACGGCTTTTTTGCCGCACTTCTTACATTTCACGGGTTTTTCCCAACCTGTCCGGGCGTTTTTCGGTCGGAACCGCCAGAGATCACTGCGATCAAGCGGATTTGTTCGTCTTCTTTGAGAATTTCATCTTCAGTGATGAGTTCACCATTTCTGGTGATGAGAACGGACTCTGGCAATATGTCGATTTTTTTCAACGCGTCCCGAGCTGTCATACCCGCACGCACTTCGTAAACGATGTCACGTAGCGCTATCGATACCGGCATATTAAACCCATTTTCTCCTGGATTCTACTCAGCCGCTTGGGGCGAGTCAATGAAGGCTGAAATCTGGCGATCAGATGATCAGGAACGGCATCGAAGGATCAAGGTGAAACGGATGAACCTTCCGTCGCCAAATTGCGTTCTTCGGCGTACATGGCTTGAAAGGCGGCGATCGAGATCGTGAGCATGTCGTCGTCCGGTTCCGCCGTGGTCATGTTTTGGAGCCAAAGGTTTGGTGCCATAAGGATTTTTGCCCAGGAATGATCCTGCAGCTTGCCGGTAAGCCGTATGTATTCGTAGGCCAATGATGCGAGTAAGGGAAGTAGAATCAATCGACTGATGATCCGGGTGACAATCGGCAAGGGTCCGATCGCGCTGAAGAGCAAAATGGAAAAAACGAAGACCGTCAGCAAGAAAGCCGTTCCACAACGGGGATGTTGAACCGAGTAAGGCCGAATACCTTCAACGGTCAATTCGGCGCCATCTTCGAAAGCGTTGATCGTTTTATGTTCCGCACCGTGGTAAGCATACACACGCTGGATATCCGGGATGCGTCGAATGACGGCGAGGTACGCAAGCAGCATCCCAAGACGCAGGAATCCTTCAAGAAGATTGGATTGCCAGGCGTTCCAGGAAAGATATCTTTCAGTTAGATACGCAAATCCAATCGGGAGGAGCATGAAAACGGCCAGGGCGAAGAGGAGTGAGGGGATTAGTGTGAGGGCGAGCATTTTCCCTTCGATTTTCTCCTCCTCGGGTACTTGAACATTCGCTGAGAATACGAGTGCACGAATTCCGAGGGCCAATGCATCCCAAAGGATAATCAAACCGCGAATTAACGGCATTTGTGCGATGCGGCTCCGGTAAATATTACCGAGTTTTTCGGTTTCGACGATGATGGATTGATCTGGCGCACGGACAGCCATGGCGCAGATTTGTTTTCCACGCATCATCACACCTTCAATCAGTGCTTGACCGCCATAGGATGGCAATTTTTCTTCCATGTTCTCTTCTCTCTCCCAATGGATTTATTCTTCTGCAGCTTCGAACAGGTAGTGAATATAGGTTTCGATGCCCCGATAGAAGGTTGGGATGTGTTGTTTCTCATTCGGTGCATGCAGATTGTCATCCGGCAATCCAAATCCCATGATGAGGCTTTCCACACCAAGAAGTTCTTGAATGATGCCCACAACCGGAACAGAACCACCCTGGCGCTGGAAAACAGGTTTCTTGCCCCAGACCGCCTCGAACGCTCGCGTCGCTGCACGAACGGATGCCGAGTCGCGTTCACTGATTGATGGATGACAACTCGATAGATCTTCCAATTCCCAGGAAACCGTCGGAGGGGCGTTTTTAGATAGGTAGTCATCTACGGCTTTCTTAATTTTCGCGGGATCCTGATCGGGAACCAGACGCATCGAGAGTTTCGCCATAGCTTTCGCTGGCAGAACGGTTTTTGAACCCTCTCCGGTGAAGCCACTCAAGAGACCGTTGACGTCCAGCGTCGGCCGGGCTGTTGCACGTTCGGCGGCGGTGTAATCATCTTCACCGAAAAGCACGGGAACACCAGTTTGCTCGAGCCACCAGGAATCCGGCTTGGTTACCATCTCCTGGCGTTCTTCATCCGTCAGCGGACGAACGTCGTCGTAAAAACCCGGGAGCGTTACTCTGCCATGTTTGTCCCGCATGCCTGCGATCAGATCGCAAAGTACGTTGGCAGGGTTATCGATCGCACCGCCAAACAATCCGGAGTGCAGATCGCTTTTGGCGCCCTGTAAACGCAGTTCGAAATACGCCAAACCGCGCAGGGTGTACGTCAGCGAAGGCATATCGGGATCCATGATCCCCGAATCGCAGTTCAGGCAGACGGTGCTGGTCAGGTTTTCTTTGTATTTTCGAATATAGCCGGTGAGATTGGGCGAGCCGACTTCTTCTTCTCCCTCGAGCATGAACTTTAAGTTCACAGGCAGTTGTGAGGTGCTTTGTATGGCTTCGACCGCTTTGAGGAACGCGACGATTTGCCCCTTCATATCGGATGCGCCGCGTGCATACAAATTTTCGCCTCGAATCTGGGGATCGAACGGTTCGCTTTCCCATTCTTCCAGGGGTTCCGGCGGTTGAACATCATAATGTCCGTAAACGAGGATCGTAGGGCACCCTGGATCAGCTTTCAGCCATTCGGCGTACACTACTGGATGGCCATCGGTTTGGATGGTTTCCACAGATTCGCATCCGAGATTGCGTAAGGTATCTGAGAACCATTTGGCCGCGCGCTCAATTTCAGGTGAATACTCCGGCAGCGTCGAAATCGAAGGTATTCGCAAGATCGCTTTTAGATCATCCAGTGCGGCATCTTGATGCGTACGAGACCATTCGATTGCAGATTCTCTCTCGGACATGTGTGAACTCCTTGCGGTCGCCCTGTGACTCTGATGGGAATCCAATTTCCTTTCGCTATGAATGCATGAACATTGGATATACATCCATACGGAGGCAATCAGAACGGATTATTCGGAATGACAGCCTTTTATGACAATACATCAATTCTACCACTTTCGATTTGTTCCTCTCCCGATATCGGCTTGCCTGCGGAACGATGAGCAATGACCTGTTCCCGATGTGGCATTTTTTTTGATCTGTGATAGTTTTAACGCCCGACCTTCGATACGGTTGGGATAATGTACTAGTTGAATAACGTATAATGTGGGAACATCGGGGTGATATTCATGCATTTACCCATCGTCGATTCGTCTGAAGAAGCTCTTCCACCTGACGAAGTGCAAATTCGAGAGGTGTCGATTAATGTCTTTGGCGACCGACGTAGAACAAGAGTCTCGATCGAGTTAACGCCATTTCAAATCCCTCCCGATGTTGTGGTGATGATTACAGATCGAGATGGCCGGGAACTCGCCAGTGCGAATATTATCGGCCTCATGAACCGCAAGATGGTATTTACGATGCATCTTCCCGAAACCGACTCTTCCAAATCGTGTTTTCTCCATACAGCGGTGGAATATCAAGAGCAGGGAAGAGTACACGAAGTAGAGACGGCCTTTTCGCTTTCCGACACAACGGCGTTGGAGGAATCTTGAGGGACGGATGGTAAGTGACAATTCCGTTCTACGACATGCAATCACACCACTGAGCTTCGATGTTGAATCTAAGGTGCATCGAGAGCATTTGGTGGATGAAATCCACGCTAATGTTCCTCGCAAACTCATCATCATCGCCGCCCCGGCCGGCTATGGGAAAACCACACTTCTCGCAGATTTTACAAAACACACCGAATTGCCCATCTGTTGGGTCCGTCTCTCCGCAGTAGATCAAGACCTGATTCATTTCGCCATGGTGCTTTCCAGCTCACTGCAACGCCGTTTTCGACGCTTGCAAGGTGCTTTTGATTTTGAGACTCTTTCTCAATACTCGCCTGAAGCACTCGCACGCAGGTTTGTCGAAGTGATCGATACCAATATCAGCGAGACGTTCGTCATCGCAATGGATGATGTCCATTGGATCAACAAATCCAGACCGATTTTGAATTTCATGGACCGGTTCCTGGAGGAACTACCTGAACAGGTCACTTTGATTGCCTCTGGGCGAGAAGTCCTCGAAGTTTCTTTAGCGCGGTTCATGGCAGAAGGAAACCTGATCGGCTTCGGCCCTCAAGACCTGGCGTTGTCGAAAGAGGAAGTTATCCAACTCGCACGCGTTCATTCCAGCATCGAGATCAGTGAGGACGCGGCAGAGCGATTGCAGCATGATACCCGTGGCTGGATCACGGGTGTGATCATGTCGGCAGAATTATCGGGTAGAGGATTAAGTGCGTTAAAGACAAGTTCGCGGCCGATGGTCTTTGAGTACCTGGCTTCCGTCGTTCTTAATCGACAACCTGATGATTTGCGTCGGTTTGTTTTGGACACTTCGGTTTTTTCGGTTATGACCGTGGATGGTTGTAATTACTTGTTGCAGCGGGACGATAGTGCGAGCATGTTTTCTCGCAGCGTCGAACGGAGTTTGTTCGTCACCGCAACGGAAGAAGGTCCACGAACGTACGAATACCATCCTCAATTTCGTGAATTCCTTCTGGAGACTTTACAGGGTGGGGACGCCCTGCGGTACCGGCGGTTACTCATTCGCGCGGCGCAATATCTGGCCAATCATGATTCCCCTGAATATGCTGTTGAGCTTTTCTGTGACGCCGGGGCTGGCAAACGTGCAGCTGAATTGGCTGACCGGAGTGCCAGTGAAATGTACGGCAGCGGCCGCTGGAAGACGCTGGAGGTTTGGGCGCAACGACTGGAAGAAGTGGGAACTCCCGCACTTCGCGTGCTACTCTATCTTGCGGCGAAATATATCAATCAGGGATTGTTGGAAGAAGCGGAAGAAATACTCGCTCAGACGAAAACGATGATTCGCCCACGATCGCCAAAAAACATCCAGGCTTATGCTGAGATTCTTTGCGGTCACATTGCACTTCGTCGTGGTTTATCCGATGAAACTATAGCGGCGGTGGATCAAGCAGAAAAGATCTTGAAACCTTCGGGCAGCCGATTAAGGAAAGCGCAGTGCTTGCGGTTACGTGCACTCGCATCCCATCGAAAGGGAGATTTTCGTGCAGCGGAGACGTATGCAACCGCAGCGATCGACTTGTTGCAACATACAGATGATCGGCTGACTTTAGCCAACGTTCTCATCGACTTCTCGACCATTCAGATTTCCTTGGGGAAAACCTCCCAAGCGAGTGGCGCAACGCAACGGGCACATAAAATATTGTTAGGTGAGGGTGCGCCACTCCAATTGGCGATTTCTTTCAACAATCTCGCTCATGATTCTCATCAACGTGGACACTACGAAGAAGCCATGGAGCTATATAACGAAGGTTTGAAATACGCACGCCAGGCGGCAAGCCCCCCACACGAAGCCATGATATTGCTTGGACAAGCTGATTTGTTCAATGATCTCGATCTCGCTTTGCAAGCTGCAGAATTGTATGGCCAAGGTATGGACATCGCGGTCCGATTGGATGATTTTCCACAAGTCTCTTACGGATGCGTACAGACCAGCATTTTACATCGGAGACGAGGGGGGAGTGGACTGGCACATGAGTGGCTTCGGCGGGCGATTAACCTGAATAAAACGACTGAATTATCGCCCAATATCGCTATTCAAATAGCCGTACTTGAAACTGCGGTGAAACCTCAGCAAGTAATTGACAAGCTGAAGGCATTGATAAGGCGTGAATCGAGTATTGATGTCTCTGAAAAAACGCTAGCACTTTTCTTTCAAGCGCACGCGGAGTTCATCACCGGTGAGAAACAAACTTCGCAGGATACCCTTACGCAGGCATTGGATTGTGCAAACACGAATGGAACCGAGCAGCTACTTTCGGCAGAATATGCTTTTAATAACGCCTTTCGGGATTTTGCACGAAACCATCTTGGAAGCCATCCTTCTCTCTCGATCATCTTGCGAAGAGTGGAGATGATGCGGGCTGTAGCGCAACATTATCGGAGTCTTAGTGAAGAGGAAGAATCGAAAGGTATTCTGCTCTCTTTTTCAGCACTTGGAGAATCCAGTATTCGGAGTGATGAAGCTGTCTTAACAGAGTTCAAACCACTTGCCCGCGAGGTTTTGTTTTATCTCGTTGATCACCGACGCATGGATCGGGATGTGCTTCTGGAGACGTTTTGGCAACACCATCCTCCAGGACGTCAGGTGGCGAATTTACATACCGCTGTATACAGTTTGCGGCGTGTGCTCGGTCGTTCAACCATTTTGCATGAAGGGTCTGTGTACTCGATGAATACCGAAGTGCCTATTGAATACGACGTCGCCCAATTTGAGCGGGCGGCATCTGTGGCAGAGAGTCTGCCTATCGGTGACCCTCGCCGTATGTTCGCGCTCACGGAAGCAATAAATTCATATACTGGTTTTTTCCTGTCGGAATTCAATTCGGATTGGGTTATTGAAAGGCGTCGGGATTTAGAAATCCAATATCTAGACTTATTGGCGCAGCATGCCGAGGAAGCATTGATCCGCGATCAACCGTTGCGGGCAGTTAATACGCTTCGTCAAGCTCTGCAAATTGATCCCTATCGTGACGATACCAATTTTCAATTTCTCGAAGCCTTGGGTAGATTGGGACGTAGAGGGGAAATCATCAATCACTATCAGAAATATGTGAATATTCTCTCGACAGAATTGGGATTAGACCCTCCGAAGCCTATCCGTGATTTATATCAACGTTTGATTAAGTAGTATCTTGTTCTTTTGCTGTCTGGTGCCAGCATCGTTAGATAATCCGCAATTTTCCTTGCGTGACTACGTATTTTCATTCAATCATAGAAAATCCTGCCATTTATTACGTTCTATCAGATGGACATCTCAATGTAATTAATAAAGTAGGGGTGAGGTTACCTTCTAAAACGGAAGCATGAAAGCTGGCTGATGATGATACGTTTCAGCGGTTCCAGGTTTCATCACTGCTGAAGGATGATTTTTCCTTTAATACAAACAAGCCTTGTTACGTTGAGAATCTGTTGAGAGCCATATTGTAGATTAGTAAGGAGAGAGCGATAGTAATTCTTCAAGGAGGTTGCCATGTCGAAAGTTCGTTGCGTACGCGGTATGGGAATTATTGGACCGTAATAATCAGTTATCCATACGTACCGTTTGATCGCACAAAGACGCCAGGCAGCGAGGCGAGGTAACTTGCTGCCTTTTTGTTTCTAAATCCATTGAAATTTAGGAGGTTGTTCTGATGAGTATGCAAAGCCTGAATCAACTTGTAGCGCGTTCGATTATTGATCCTGGTATTGTGCAAGCGTTCACTTCCGGCAGTATGTCTGAGATTCTCGATGAGATGGATTTATCTCCCGAGCTTCGTTCTGATCTCGGTCAACTTGAAGCGAGATCGTTTGTTGAATTTGCGATTAAAGCATACCGGATCGTAAAGGCTTCGGAGGCGAGACTACTTGAAATCGATTTGCCTTCGCCCATGGCTGGTCTGATTCCAGATCGAGATTATCTTGAGGACGATCAAGCTGCATGATGACTTGTACGAAGAATGAACGGCAGTGGTTTTTACAGAACATCGCACAGGGGCTTGTTGATTATCTCAGTGTGATGAGACCGCCTGTTCCTATCGAGGATCTGTTAAGGAATCCTCCCGCGTTGTATGATTCGGATTTCGGTGTTGTGGAGATGAATTCTGAATTATGGGACGCTACTTTCGCACGCCTGCCCGATCAGAGCGGACATGTTTTCGTCCATTCAAATCTCGACCCAGAAACACGACGCTTTGCACTTGCACGAGAAACGCTAAGTGCGTTGATTACCAGCAAGCACGGACAGAAAATGGGTCTTTTTGAATTGGTTGAGCCTCATCTGCGGGAATCTGCGGAGTTCTTTGCGCGTATCCTGCTGGCACCACCGCGTTTGTTGTGTCGGTTTTGCGCAGATGATAGATCTGTGATGAAAATGGTAGCTGATTTTAAAATCCCAATCCACGCAGCTTCAAAACGCTGTGAAGAGTTGAGTATGGCGTAATACGATCTACATTCAATTTTCCTCTTATGATTTTGAGCCGGTTTTAAACCGGCTCTTGTTATTTCCCCGGAAGGCCAGAGCTTTCCTTTCTTATTATCTTATTACAGATTTTCTTTTGCCTGTCTATTGGCATCTACCTTGCACAAAATGGCGTGAATAGAGAACCCAGGTATAATCGCATGCTTGAGGAAGAGGACCGTTGACAAATAATCATATATCCATGACGGATACATCTCCTGGGATACGACGAAGAACGTCAAAACCCTGGGTTTTTCGATTCTTCTTGCTGATTGCTTTACTAACAGTCGGAGGAATCGGCTGGATAGGGGTTTGGGTTCAAAATAACACGCGAGACACGCAACTCGATCCGACAGTAATCTCGTTAGCGACTTCGATGGCATTTACCCCGACCCCCAGCCCATCCCTTACCGCCTCGCCGATAATGCCCACCAATACACCCGCGCCAACAAGAATTACTTCATTGGGAACGATTATCTACTCAGCGAGAGAGAATGGACGAACGCACTTGTGGGCCTATGTGTCCGGTGATTCGAACGCCACTCAACTAACCGGTGGCCCATGGGACGATCGCGATCCTTCTGTGAGTCCTGATGGGTTGTCGGTTGCCTTTTCCTCCAGGCGGAATGGATATTGGGATTTATATATCCTGGATTTGCGATCCGGTGAAATCAGACAACTATCCAATACACCGGGTTACGAAGGAAATCCAACGTGGTCGCCGGATGGGCATTGGTTAGCATTTGAGGCCTACTACGATGGAAATTTCGATATCTGGATTGTGCCCATCGATCTTGGTCAAGATCCGATCCAGCTGACCATTCACCAGGGTGCGGACCAAAATCCAAGCTGGGATCCTAGAGGCCGCCGTATTGCCTTCGTTTCCGACCGAAATGGTTCCCCTGATGTATTCCTGGCAAATCTTGATGAACCGGATGATCGATTTCGCAACTTAACCAACACCAAATCAACTGCGGAAAGATCCCCGGTTTTTAATGCGGATGGGTTTTCATTGGCGTATAGTGAATCTTATTCGGGGATTGATGTCGTAAAGGTGTTCGATATGAACGACCTGGATCAAGCTCCCTACGAGGTCGGACAAGGTCGCCACGCAGCATGGTCTCCTGATAACCACTACATGATCACTGTGTTATATACGGCGTTGGATCGTCGATTCCATGTGTTCGCTCTGGATCATACAGAAGCAACAGACATACCACTCATGCCAGGGATTGATGTGGATGATGTCACGTGGACAGCGGCCGGGATGCCAGGCGAGATCTACACTTCTCAGCGGATTCCACCCACCGATGCGCCAATCGTAGATGACACGGCGGATGAATCGCAGCAGGGCTCGACGCGAATGGAATTGGTCGATTTGCCCGGTGTGCGTGCACCTCATCCATCGTTATCTGATGCGGTCGATCAGGATTTTCTCGCGCTCAGGCAGCGCAGCATTTCGGTTTTGGGATGGGATTTCTTGGAGAGCCTCGATAATGCCTTTGTTGGTCTGAATGATCCCATGCCTCCTGGATTTGCATACAACGATTGGTTGTACACCGGAAGGGCGTTCACCTTCAACAGCGCAGCGATCCAGGCTGGATGGGTCGAATTCATTCGTGAGGATTTTGGTGGTCAAACCTACTGGCGAGTTTTTGTGCTTGCTGCTCTTCAAGACGGCACATTAGGGGAACCATTGCGGGAGTTGCCGTGGGATTTCGACACACGGAACAACGGAGACCCGGTGGCTTACGATCAAGGTGGATCCTTGCGTGATTTTATCCCCCCTGGGTATTATGTCGATTTTACGAAATTGGCATCGGATTACGGTTTCGAACGTCTTCCTGCGCTGCCCAATTGGCGCACATACTACCATGGAACGCGTTTGAATGAATTCGTCAAGCGCGGGGAAATAAGTTGGACAGATGCGATGCTGGAATTGTATCCTGCCTCCGCGTTGGTCACGCCGACACCGTTTCAGACCCCAACGAATACACCGACGCGAACGCCACGCCCGACGGCAACATCCTGGTATTGGCGCTGGCGCACACCATCATCAACACCAACGCCGCAGCCGATATTTACGCCAACTGTAACGCCATGAAACGCCTGGGTTTGCTGCTCCTCACGATGATGCTGTTAGCTGTGATGCTGTTCGCCTGCGGACCTGCAACAGGTGATCGCTCGTCCCAGGCCACAGCGTCGTTCGATGCTGCTCTGTTGCCATTAGTAACCGCGACTCCAGAGGCTACGCAAATCGCGTTGAATCCGATGCAAGGCGATCCGGCTCGAACACCGTTGCCCGTCATCTTCCCAACCTTTGCTCCGAGCGAGGAATTGGATTGGAGACCGCCGCCATATCCTGCGCCATGGGCTTTGCGTGCGGAAGATCATTATTTCTTCTGGCGTCCCATTCCCTCGGGACAGGTGAATTGGCCGCATCCGTTTTACCGCTATGGTAGTTCCTATTTCGGTGAATCGGCTATTCATACCGGTGTGGATTTGGGAGCGGAACGTGGTGCTCCTGTGCTTGCCGCAGGAGCGGGTGAGGTGGTGTGGGCTGGGTATGGGCTCTATCGAGGTATCGAAGATCCCTCCGATCCATACGGTCTTGCGGTCGCAGTTCGACATGATTTTGGCTATCAAGGTCAGGAACTCTTTACGGTATACGCTCATATGCAATCGATGTTTGTATGGGATGGACAGTACGTACAAGCCGGCGAGCAGCTCGGGACAGTAGGTTCGACCGGACACTCGGACGGCCCTCACCTACACTTTGAAGTTCGTCTTGGGGAAAATAGTTTCTTCGCAACTAGAAATCCGGAATTATGGATGGTACCTCCGGAGGGTTGGGCGGTATTGGCAGGACGAGTTACCGATACTTCCGGGTTCCTGTTGCCAGAGTTCCCCATTGAAATCCGGTCTCTCGAGACGGATAAAAAATGGGAAGTGTGGACGTACGTTCTAACGACGATTCACCCCGATGAATACTATAATGAAAATTTTGTGATCAGTGATTTGCCAGCAGGGCCTTATAAAATCACAATTGATTTTGCTGGTTTTGAATATGAGGCTTATTTAACACTCTATGCTGGAGAAACCAATTTTATTCTCTTTCGCGGCCGCAAAGGTTTTGTTGTCCATCCCACACCGACGCCAGTCGACCTGACAACTCCGCCCGATTTATAATCCCCATTCGCTCGAGGAGGATGGAATGCGAATGACGGAAAGCTTTGGACGCACCCTGCGCCAGACGCCTGCAGGCAATGATCCGTCGACGGCGTATGCGCTTCGGGCAGCTTTGATTCGCCTGGCTGAAGATAAAATCATATTTCTCCCTTTTGGGTTGCGTGTAGCCAACAATATATGCCATGCATTGTTGTCTACGGATAACGAAATCGAATTCGTGGGGTTGCCGCAAGATGTTGATATGGATGGATGGATGGAGGTAATCGACGATGAGCTTCAATCCTATCGTCAGTTGCCGCTGCGGCTGCTTTCAAAGCGTTCAATATTCTTTTCAAACCTTCCCAGAGGTCTTACTCGGCCGAGATGGGCGAGTGGATTGCAATGGATTTCTGCATCGATTTCACAGACTTCACAGAATGACCTGCGCCAGCGATGGTTAGATCAGATCGAAACAAGACTAGATTCCCTCGGTATAGCGTCACAACGCATGGAGTGGAAAGATAATGCCGTTGGATGGGTGTATGTATGTGATTTCGGACCGGAAGCGTTGTTGGCTTGCTCATCGTGTTCCTATGTGGCGTCGCAGGCAAATGCACGATTCCTGCGAAATGATCCTGTGCAGGAAGAAGCCCAGACGGTGGAGATCGTTTCGACACCGGGAGCGGACACGATCGACGGTCTATCTAAATTCCTCAACATCCCGAAGACAATGACCTTGAAAGCCGTATTCTTACATAGCGATCAAGGTAGTCTTGTGCTGGCTTTGATTCGAGGCGATCTGGAGATCAGTCTTGAGAAGCTCGAGGGCGTGCTCAACCAGGGATCATTGACACCAGCTTCCCGGAAGGAAATTGAAGACTGCGGGGCGGTACCTGGTTACGCAAGCCCGATTGACCTTAAAGTTCGGAATCAGCTTGATTCTGAAGGTGTTCTGGTTGTGGCTGATCTCTCGATTGAAGATGGCGCGAATTTCGCCAGCGGTGCAAACCAGGCGGGTTTTCATTATACAGGAGTGAACTACCCGCGAGATTTCAATATCACCATGATCGACGATATTGCCATGGCAAAAGCGGGAGATCGATGCCCACAATGCGGTGAACCACTCGAATCACGTTCGGGAATCTATTTGGGTGGTTGGAAAGATTTCGGCCAGGCGCTTAAGTTTTCGGATGAAAAAGGGGATATGGCACAAGGATTGGTAAGCGCGGGAACCTTATACATCGAGCCCATACTCGCAGTTTTGATCGATGTCTCTCAACATGATGGCGTCGTACATTGGCCAGCAAGATTGGCGCCGTACGATGTGTACTTGGTGGACCTTCGATCTCCGCAAGAGACACAGGAGGTGTATGAGGCGTTGACGCAGCAGGGTCTCAGTGTGTTGCTCGATGACCGAGATGCCTCGCCGGGTGTGAAGTTTACGGACGCGGATCTGATCGGGTGCTTTACACGTATTACGGTTAGTAAGCGGAACCTGGAACGAGGGGGTGTCGAACTCGTCTGTGACGCAGATCAAAAGCAGGTAGTTCTCCCCATTGAAGCTGTAGGAGCAGAAGCAGCAGAATTGAAAAACAAATTTATGTAAAGTATTCTTGACATCCTGTATTCGCTTGTGCTATGCTTCCGTTCGCTGTGTTCTGCTGTATGGAGGGAGAATGGTTCGCGAACGCGTCGCTGAGGATGTATATCTCTTCACGAGTGAACTATATGCCAAAGTAAATGCCGGAGCCGTCGTCGGTCCGGAATGGTCGGTTCTGATCGACACACTTGCGTATCCCGAAGAAACCCAAGAAATTCGCGATTTCCTAGAGAATAGAATCCATAAGCCGGTTCGCTATTTGATCAATACACACTATCATGCGGACCATAGCCTTGGCAATTCGTGGTTTCCGGATGCCATCATCATCGGACACGAACGCTGTAGAGCATTATTGGACACACAGGGAAGAGTGGCGCTGGAAAATGCCAAGCAACAGAACAAGGAATTGGCGGGTGTTCGCATCGTTCTTCCGGATGTCATTTTCGACCAGGGTGGTATCAGTTTACGCGTGGGCAAACGTACGCTTCAATTAATCTACTTACCGGGACATAGCCCGGATGGGATAGGCGTTTTGATTGAAGGAGACCGCGTGCTTTTTTCCGGTGACATCATGATGCCCGTACCGTACATTGTCGATGGAGATTACGAGATCATGATCGACAGCCTGCAAAAGATTCCCGATATGAGACTGGAAAATCTGATTCAGGGACACGGAGAAGTGGTTTTGCGCGGTGAGGTTAAGTCGAAGGTGGAGGAGAACATCGATTACCTCGATCGATTACGACGCCACGTTCGTACAGCATCCCGGCGGCGAGAACCGGAAGAATACCTGCGAGCAATCGATGTTGAGTCTTGTGGCAAGAGCCGCATTTTGTTAAACGGATTGGCGGAAGAGTTGCATACGAGCAATCTGCTGGGTCTGTATCAACAGTGGTATGGAGACTTCTGAGCCTCTACTATTATGCTCGAGTCCTTGCATTCTAAAGGTGACGTATTTGTGATGAAGGAATATGTTCTCGTTTTTGACGGAGGCAGCAAAGGTAATCCGGGTTTAATCTATGGATCTTACCGTATTCAAGCCAAGGGACGAAAACCAGCCCGACCGGTGCGGCTTAATTTTGGTCATGGCACCAACAACGAGGCGGAATACAAGGCATTGATCGCTGGTTTGGAAGCGCTGATCGCAGAGATCGAGGCGGAAGGGTCGGATCCTGCAGCATGTCTAGTCGAGGTCCGAGGGGACAGCCAATTGGTCCTCAATCAATTACGCGGGGACTGGAAGGTCAAGAATTTGCGCATGCGGGACCTTTGGGATGAGGCGGACGCGCTTCTCGACCGATTTTCCGATCGACGATTGCGACATCAATCACGTTCACGGACGGTTGAAATTCTCGGCCATTGACCGTGCATCTTGCTTGTGGCATAATCATTCGCAATATTAAAAAGCGAAAAGCTGTGACGGAGACGAGTATACCCCTGTAGGGTTGGAAGCGAGCCCGGGTTGGTGAGAGCCGGGTCTACCTGGCGGGTGGAAAATCCCTCCAGAGCTGTGACCTGAATGCAGTATTTTTGCTAGTAAGGAAACCGGCTTCGCCTGCCGTTATCCCGGGCGCGAGCATAAACCTGGTATACCAGGTCGTGTTCGAACGAGTGCCTGCAGTGATGCAGGAACCGGGGTGGTACCGCGGGAAAGGTTTACCTTCTCGTCCCTGTATGGGGACGAGATTTTTATTTTCGGGAGTTGGGCAAGTTCCATATTTGAAATATGGTAAGGAGCGGTTGATGACGGAGCTGCTTTTTCATCAAGATGCATACTGTAAGGTTTTCCAAGCCAAGATCGTGGATGTTTCCGAGAATGGGGTTGTTCTCGATCGCACTGCATTCTACCCTGGCGGTGGGGGTCAACCTTGCGATCACGGGGTGCTTCGGATTGGCGAACGGACCTTGCCGGTTCGAAAGGTGCGACGGAAGGATGGGCAGATCTGGCATCAAATCGAAGGCGATCAGCCGGAAATCGGTGCGGCGGTCGAGGGCAAGATCGATTGGCAGCGGCGGTATTCATTGATGCGCATTCATACCGCCATGCACATTCTTTGCGGCGTCATCTGGCGGGATTACGGTGCTGCGGTTACGGGCGGAAATATGGAACTGCTTAGAGGCAGGATGGACTTTGAGTTCGAATCGATGCATAAGGAGCTCGTCGGTGAAATTGAAGAAAAGATCAATCGCGAAGTCGTTGCAGCCCGCCCTGTGAAGGTCGACATACTTCCCAGGGAGGAAGCCTTTAAGATACCGGATCTCATTCGTACCAAGATCAATCTCTTACCCCCGGCGATCCAGGAAGTCCGCATTGTGGAAATCGAAGGATTGGATTTGCAGGCGGATGGTGGCACACATGTCGCCAATACGAAGGAAGTCGGTGAAATTCATATCGTGGATTACAAAAGCAAGGGCGCAATCAATAAACGCCTGGTGGTTGAATTGGATGCTTGAGGTGAAATATGTTCAAAGCAGTACCTAGTAAAATCGATTTCGTTGTGCAGGAACACGAAATCCTCAAGTTCTGGGAGCAGACGAGGGCATTTGAGAAACTACGGACTTTACGTCAGAATAGTCCGACGTGGTCATTTATCGATGGTCCCATTACGGCCAACAATCCGATGGGCGTTCACCATGGATGGGGACGGACGTATAAAGACCTGTTCCATCGTTATAAGAGTATGCAAGGCCATCAGACACGCTACCAAAATGGCTTCGACTGTCAGGGCTTGTGGGTTGAAGTGAATGTCGAACGTGATAAAGGCTTTAAAACCAAAAGAGACATCGAAGCGTTCGGTTTGGAGAAGTTCGTCGTTCTCTGCAAACAACGCGTTCTTAATTACGCTGCCGTTCAGACCGAACAGAGCATCCGTCTGGGGTATTGGATGGATTGGAACGATCCGGAAATGCTGCGCTGGCTGAGTGAAAAACTGGGTGAAGATCCAGTCCAGATGATCGAATATCCGGGTCCCCTTGGTCCGGTGAAGGACAGCGTGGAATACCTTGTAGGTCATTTGGGAATGCCTGAATTGGGGGGATCATACTTCACCTTTTCCGATGAGAATAATTACACCATCTGGTCGGTGCTCAAGTCGTGTAACGAGCGAGGCTGGGTCTACAAGGGGACGGATGTGATGCCGTGGTGCTGGCGTTGTGGTACCGGGTTAAGCCAGCATGAGATCGTGACGGAGGGGTACCAGGAAGTGACTCATCCCAGCGTCACGCTGCGTTTCCCGCTTAGAGATCGGCCCGGTGAGAGTCTTTTAATCTGGACGACCACGCCCTGGACTCTGACGAGCAATGTGGCGGCGGCTGTTGGACCTGATTTGACTTACGTGCGGGTGAAGCAGGGCGACGAATTTTTCTACCTCAGCGGCGGCACACTGCATATGTTAAAAGGTGAATATGAAGTTGTAGCGGAACTTAAAGGCACGGAATTGGAAGGCTGGACATATCAAGGTCCGTTCGATGACTTACCGGTACAAATCGAGAAAGGATCTCCTCAGGCGCATCGTGTGATCCTCTGGGATGAGGTCGGTGAAGAAGAGGGCACGGGAATCGTGCATATCGCCCCAGGGTGTGGCGCGGAAGACTTTGCGCTTGGCAAAGAATTTGATTTACCCGTGATCGCACCGCTGAACGAATCTGGTCATTTTGTGGATGATTTCGATTGGTTGAGTGGGATGCATGTCAATGCCGTCACGCAGCCGATATTCGAAAAGCTTGGCGAGAAAGGGTTGTCGTATCGCATCGATGATTACACCCATCGCTATCCGGTCTGCTGGCGCTGCGGTGAGGATCTGGTTTTTCGTCTGGTGGATGAATGGTTCATCTCGATGGGGCAGCAATTGGATAAACCCTACGATGAAGTCACAAAGGCGGAAAAAGCGGAGAACTTACGCCATCAGATCATGGAAGTCGTGATCGATGAAACCCAATGGTATCCATCCTTCGGTTTCGAGCGCGAACTTGATTGGCTGCGCAATATGCATGATTGGATGATCTCGAAAAAACGCTATTGGGGGCTTGCGCTGCCAATCTGGGAATGCAACCAGTGTGGCAATTTCGATATTATCGGCAGCAAGGAAGAATTGAAGGAACGTGCTGTCGCAGGCTGGGAAGAATTCGAGGGCCATTCCCCGCATCGTCCCTTTATCGATGCCGTCAAGATTGAATGCAGTCAATGCGGCGCGCAAATCGAACGTATCCCTGATGTTGGAAATCCCTGGTTGGATGCGGGTATCGTCGGTATGAGTACGCTGTCTTACAATTCCGATCCCGAGTATTGGCGTAAATGGTATCCTGCGGATCTGATTAGCGAGAGTTTTCCGGGGCAATTTCGCAATTGGTTCTACAGCCTGTTGGCGATGAGCACAATTCTTGAGCGCAAGGCGCCTTTCCGGAACGTTTTTACCTATGCCACGTTACTCGCAGAAGATGGACGCGCCATGCATAAGTCCTGGGGGAACGCTATCGAATTCAATGAAGCCGCGGACAAGATGGGTGTCGATGTGATGCGCTGGCTGTATTGCAATCACAGACCGGAGCGTGATTTGATTTTCGGATATCACCGTGCAGATGAAGTCAGGCGGCAGTTCTTGATTCCATTATGGAACGTGTATTCATTCTTCGTCACCTATGCAAATATCGATCGATGGCAACCCGAGGAAGATCGCAAAGTAAACTACAGTCAGATTGATCGCTGGATTCTCTCCAGATTCAATCAACTCTTGAATGTCATCTCCCAGGCTCTCGATTCTTTCGAGCCAGACGCCGCAACCGATGCCGCCAATCAATTTCTCGACGAACTCAGCAACTGGTACTTGCGGCGAAGCCGCAGGAGATTTTGGGCGAAAGCTGGTGCGAGCGAGGATTCCGATGAGGATAAACACGCGGCCTATGCCACCCTTTACGAAGTCTTGGTCAACCTGGCAAGAGTATTCGCTCCGTTTGTGCCCTTTGTAACAGAGGCGATGTATCAGAATCTTGTGCGTTCGGTCGACCCGGATGCGCCGGAAAGCGTGCATCACTGTGATTGGCCGGTGGCGAACGAGGCGCGGATCGATCAGGACCTGATGACGAATATGGATTTGGTGACGAAGTTGGTCTCATTGGGGCATGCTGCACGCAATAAGGCCAACCGAAAGCTGCGTCAGCCGCTGGCGCACGCTGCTTTCTTCGTGGGTTCGAAACAAGAGGCCGAAACGGTTCGACAATATTCCGATTTGATCCTCGAAGAACTTAACGTGAAGGAAATCCGGCTCCTGGATGCAGTCTCCGAAGCTGCTGCATTCCGCATTAAACCTCTACCAAAACAGTTGGGTCAGAAGTATGGATCGCGCTTCCCGGCCATCCAGAAAGCGATTCATAATTTGGCTGCAGAAGATGTGGAAAAAGTCGTCGTACAACTTCTGAATGAGGGGAAATCGTTTGAAGTCGATCTGGAGGGGGAGAAGATCGCGATTCTGGCGGAGGAAGTGGAGGTTCAGATCGACGCGCATGAAGGCTTCGTGGCCGTTGCCGAAGGGGCAAAGGTTGTGGCGCTCAACACGGAGTTGTCAGCGGAACTGATCCTGGAAGGTCTTGCGAGGGAATTTGTGCGGCGCGTACAGGATCTGCGTAAACAGGCTGACTTGCAGGTCGATGACCGCATTCAGATCGAGTACAACGCCAGCGATCGTCTCGACGAAGCGGTTACAGTCCACCGGGATTATATCCTTGGTGAGACACTCGGCACCTCTCTGGAATCCGTGGAAGCACCTTCGGGAAAAGCGAGTGCTTCGCATGAATTCGATGGAGAATCGCTTGTCGTCGCATTGATAGAAGCATAGTCTCCCTAGATGTATATGCTTCGATAATGGGTATCCCGCAACAGTCGATGGAAATCTCCAGGGCAAGAAATTCCTTGGAGATTTCGTTTCAATTGACTTCGCAAGGCGCTGACGATTCGGTACAATTGCCATGCGTTGTTAACCGCGGTTTGGAGGGAGATTTGACCAAAGCACGTAAGTATCTCATGTTGATCGGTATTGCAGGTATCGTAATTGCGCTCGATCAATGGACGAAATACCTGGTCCACACGAAACTGCAAATTGGGGAAACCTGGATGCCGATAGAATGGTTGGCACCCTATGTGCGTGTCGTCCATTGGAACAATACAGGTGCGGCGTTCGGGATGATTCCATCCGGGAGCTTGTTCTTTGCCATCGTGGCGGCGTTGGTCGCAATCGCCATCATTATCTACTATCCTCGAATTCCGAAAGAACAACTCGCTGTACGATTTGCATTGGCGTTACAACTCGGCGGTGCGCTTGGCAATCTCATCGATCGGGTTATTGCCAATTTGACGGTTACCGACTTCATCTCTGTTGGCACTTTTCCGGTGTTTAACGTTGCAGATTCCAGCGTGTCGATTGGATGTGCGGTGTTGATCGCTGCGATGTGGATCGAGGAACGCAAAGCGCGGGCCGGTATGATGACCGAAGCCGCATCGGCCGAAGATCAAGATGAGGATGCGGTTCCTGGTCTGGAGCAGTCCGTTGAGTGACTGAAAAGCATGTCCGTTATCAAGTCTCGTCTCCTGGAGGTAGACTAGACTTATCTTTGGTCGACCACACGAGCGATTTATCGCGTACACAGATCCAACGCTTAATTCGCAAGGGTTTGGTCCGGATCAACGGCGGCGTAGTCCGTAAACCGAGTTATCAACTTGAAGGCGGTGAATGGGTCGAGGTAACTGTCCCCAAACCTGAGGTTTCTGATCTTATCCCCGAAGCAATTCCCCTCGATATAATCTTTGAAAACAATGACGTCCTGATCGTCAATAAACCGGCGGGTATGGTCGTACATCCTTCGGCCGGACATGCCGATGGCACATTGGTGAATGCTGCTTTGGCGCATGCGCCGGATATCGAAGGCGTGGGTGGAGAGATACGGCCGGGTGTCGTTCACCGCCTGGATAAGGATACGTCAGGATTGATCATTCTGGCGAAGAACGATTCAGCGCATCGTTTCATACAACATCAGTTCAAGAGTCGTAAGGTCGAGAAAATTTACCTCGCGCTTGTTCACGGAAGTCCTCCCACGCCGGAGGGTAGAATCGAAGCGCCGATCGGACGTGATCCGCGCAACCGCAAGCGTATGGCTGTCTTGTCTCCAGGTCGTGGCCGAGCAGCTACTACGATATACCATACGGTCGAAGTATTCAATGGATATACTTTACTCGAAGCCCAACTGATTACTGGAAGGACGCATCAAATTCGATTGCACCTGGATTTTATTGGGTGTCCCGTAGTTGGTGATCGACAGTATGGAAAACGCAGCTCACGTCGACTGATCCCGCGCCAGTTTTTACACGCACATAAGCTGCGATTTATTCTCCCTGGCCAAGACGTGCCCATGGATTTTATGGCGCCTTTGCCGGAGGAGTTGGTGCATTTCCTGGAGGGACTTAAGTAGTTACCGGAGATGATGAATCCTGTGGAACGAGTAGATTTTCGATCGGATACCGTCACGCATCCGACCCCCGAGATGCGCGAGGCGATGGCCTCGGCTGAGGTTGGCGATGATGTATACGGCGAAGACCCCAGCGTAAACCGATTGCAAGCCATGGCCGCCGAGCTTCTCGGCAAGCAAGCTGCATTGTTCGTACCCTCGGGGACGATGGCGAATCTGGCTTCCATCCTGGCCCATTGTGATCGAGGAGATGAAGTGATCCTGGGCGATGAGTCACATGTCTTTCAGAATGAGGCCGGAGGGATATCCGCTTTTGGTGGTGTCCATCCCCATCTCATCCCCAATAACCGCGACGGGACCTTGGCGCTTGACTCGATTGAAGACGCGATACGTCACGATGATGTGCATTATCCGATCAGCCGCCTGGTTATTATCGAGAATACCCACAATCGTTGTGGTGGGACTCCTTTGACGGTCGAATATACCCGTAGTGTCGGAGCGTTGGCGGAGAAGCATGGATTGAGATTGCATATCGATGGGGCACGGATTTTCAACGCCGCAGTAGAGCTGGGAGTCTCTGCAGCCGATCTGTCCGAGCCGGCGGACTCGGTTGCTTTATGTCTTTCCAAGGGATTGTGTGCGCCGGTGGGCAGCGTGATTTGCGGTGATGCAGCCTTTGTCACTCGGGCGCATCGGATCCGGAAAGCCTTGGGTGGCGGCATGCGTCAGGCGGGAATCCTGGCCGCGGCCGGAATCGTGGCGTTGGATTCGATGATTGACCGTCTGGTAGAAGATCATCAACGGGCACGCAGGCTTGCTGACGGCCTGCGGGATATTCCTGGATTGTCGCTGCGATATGAGCGTCCCGCGACGAACATGGTCTTCGTAGAATTCTTGCCAGGAGCGAAGTTGGACGCTGCCGGCGTGATGGAAGCAATGCGTAAGGAAGGGATCATCCTGCGTGCCTCTGGAGATGGATCGATTCGTCTGGTGTTGCACTACTGGATTGACGATGCTGCGGTCGAGCGTTTGATCTCGAATTTAAAGCGTCTCATGGGTCGATAATCCGGGTCTTGTGGTATCATAGCGGCGTGATGATAAACCACTTACATGCAGTTGTGCTCACCTATATCTATACTGGGGGCGGACAGCGCCCCAACGAAATCGTCTAAACACGCCCTACGTATTTTGGGACAGCAAATTAGCGAATGTGAGAACAAACAATGCGTGGGCTGTGAGTGCCCACGATTGATTTTTTAATCGCACATGGAGCCAGTGCAATGGAAGAAATGAAACTCGAACAACAAGTCGATTTGTTGATGCAAGGGACGGAATACGGAGATAAACATCTCAAGCAATCGATGCGAGACGAATTGATTTCTCGCCTCAAGCAGGTCAAGAAAGAGGGACGTACGCTGCGGGTTTACTGTGGATTCGATCCACGCACAACGGATCTTCATCTCGGCCATACGGTTCCGATGCGGAAACTGCGCCAATTCCAGGATTTGGGCCATGAGGTCATTTTCTTGATCGGACGCTTCACTTCGTTGGTCGGCGATCCCTCTGATAAAGATAAGGTACGTGCACAATTATCACCAGAGGAGGCGATCAAGAACGCGGAGACCTACGCAAACCAGGCCTTTCGCATCCTCGATCCGGATCGTACCAGGATCGAATACAACGACACGTGGTTATCGAAACTGACTTTCGCGGACCTCATTCATCTGGCCTCGAATTTCACCATCCAGCAGTTCCTTTCCCGGGAGGCGTTCCGAAAACGCTGGGATCAGGATGATCCGGTGTATCTGCACGAGTTCTTTTACGCATTGATGCAAGGATATGATGCCTTTCACTTGAAGACCGATGTCCAGGTTGGCGGGACCGATCAGCTTTTCAACATCGTCACAGCCGCCCGCAAATTAATGGAAGCGCTGGGGGAGAAACCGAACATCGCCATCATTCTCGGCATCCTCCCCGGAACCGACGGCGTGGTGAAGATGAGCAAATCCCTGGGAAACCACATCCCGTTGAACACAACGCCGGAAGACATGTACGGCAAGGTGATGAGCGTGCCCGACGCTGCGATGGGAGACTTCTTCCGGCTGGTAACGCGCTGGACGCCTCCAGAGATCGAAGCGATCGAGAGCGATTTGAATGCCGGCAAATCCCATCCCAGGGATGTGAAGATGAAGCTGGCCCGGGAGATTGTTGGTATTTATTACGGCGAGGAAGCCGTGAAGCCGGCCGAAGATGACTTTAAGCAGATTTTCCAGCAGCAAGAGGCGCCAACCGACATGCCCGATTTCGTCGTACAACAAGATACATCGTTGGTGGCGATCATGAAGGATGCCGGACTGGTAAAAAGTAACAGCGAGGCTCGCCGTTTGGTGAAACAAAAAGGCGTGCGCCTGGACGATGTCGTCGTCGAGGATGCCGATCAGATTATCGAGATCGATAAGCCGATCGTGCTGCGGGTGGGGAAACGGCGTTTTGTCCGTTTGATGCCGGATAAGTGAAATTCAATACTTATCATGCGAATACGCAAATCAACGGAAGGGCTCCTTTTGGTGAAGAGCCCTTTTCGATTTGCAGGATTGTATTCACCGGCTTAGCCTTTGATTACAACGAGCGGTTTGAGACGCGCCACCTTTTTTGCGATGCCTGCCTTGGAGACGACATCGACCACGCTGTCTACGTCCTTATAGGCTTGCGGCGCTTCCTCCGCCAGACCCGGCATCGATCCGGCGCGGATGTGAATGCCTTGATTTTCGAGTTTGGCCAGCAGCTGGTCGCCTCGCACGGAGCGTTTCGCCTGTTTGCGGCTCATCGTTCGCCCGGCGCCGTGACAGGATGATCCAAACGCCAGGGACATACTTTCCTTCGTTCCCAGCAGAACCCATGATCCTGTTCCCATACTGCCGGGTACCAGAACCGGCTGACCCAACGCCCGATATTCTTCTGGTAGACCTTCGAATCCAGGACCGAAGGCACGTGTCGCTCCCTTGCGGTGTACGCAGAGGGTGCGTTCCTCTCCGTCGATGCGGTGTTGTTCGATCTTTCCCATGTTGTGGGCGATATCGTACACCAAAGAAAGGTCCCAATTGCTGACTTTGCCGGCCAGGGCTTCCTCGAAGGCTGTACGGGCGTGATGGGTGAGGACCTGGCGATTGGCAAAGGCGTAATTCGCCGCGCAGGCCATGGCGGCGAAATAACGTTTGCCTTCGGGAGAGTTCAACGGAGCACAGACGAGTTCACGATCGGGGAGTTGGATGTTGTAACGCCTAACCGCGTTCTGCAATTCGCGCACGTAATCCGAACATACCTGATGGCCCAAACCACGCGAACCACAGTGAATCTGAACGGCCAGGTTGCCAACCTGCAAACCCATCGCTTCTGCTGCTTCTGGATGGAATATATCCTCAATGATGTCGACTTCGATGAAATGATTGCCCGCTCCCAACGTCCCCAACTGTGGGCGGCCTCGCTGTTTGGCGCGATCGCTTACACAGCTTGGATCGGCATCCTCCAGGCGTCCACATTCTTCCGTTCTGCGTACGTCTTCGGAAGTTGCGAATCCATTTCTCTCCGTCCACTCAGAACCCAGGCGCAGGACATTTTCGATGGCTTTGGCAGTTAGCCGGACGCTGCCTTTTCCGCCAACGCCGCTCGGACAATGCGCATTCAAAGCATTCGCCAGATCATCCAGCCAGGGTTCGGCTTCATCTGCAGAGATCTCACTCGCCAGGACACGCACGCCACAGTTGATATCGTAACCAATACCACCGGGAGAGATTACGCCATCGGGTACATTGGTAGCCGCCACGCCGCCAATCGGAAAGCCATAACCTTGGTGAACATCCGGCATCACCACAACGTGACTCACGAGGCCGGGGAGCGTCGCCGCGTTGATCGCTTGTTCGATCGAACGATCACCAAGGGTGGCTTCAAGGATTTTGTCGCTGGCGAAAATGCGCACAGGCACGCGCATGTCGTCGCGGAATGATTGCGGGATTTCCCAGGTTACAGGATTGAGACGATTAAAATCTTGTTTCCGCATCAAACGCTCCTCCCTTTACACATCAAAAACAAGAGTTGTGATAAAACCTTCGTCCGTCGTTTCGATTTTAAGATCGTAGAAGGTTACCGCTTTGATTTCCTTATTCATTTCTGCGAGAGGTGTTTCACGAACGCTTGCAGAAAGCCGCCCATTTTTCACTTGATGAACCTCGATGCCAGTGTAATTTACGTCTTTGGTTTCCATGTTGAAGAGCAGCTCCTCCAGCCAGGTGACCAGCAAGGTTTCCTTGTCGATCGCGCCCAGTTCAATGTGCTTTATCTTCGTTTCTCCAGGGCGTGAAGATGCCTGCATCAGACGCAGCATCCCCAGAGCAGCGTTTTCGAACAACGAATCAATGGTTTTCCCGCTAACGCGGATAGACAAGTCGGCGGTGTGTTCGATCTCCTCGAAAAAGTCTTCCTGGCTGTGAAAATTGGATTCGCCCATCTTATCACTTTTACGGCATCTATATAGTATTATATGGCAGTATTGTTTCTATTCATGCTCCGGTGAGCTTATCGTGGTGGCATAGTCCGGAAGTCCTATAGGGTTTATAGAAAATAAGCAGTCGCTTATAATCTAATCATGGATGACCAACTTCACACTCTAGCAAAAACCATTCAACTGGCAATCCACGAAACTGTGAAGCTTCTGCCGTGGCGCGATTTCTCTGTTTCCACACTTGCCCATCAAATTGCAACCGAGGTGGTGGCCACAATGCGAACCGGTGCTGAATCACGTCAATATGCCCCGGATCAATTTACGTTGACTATTCATCCCCATGAAACCGGCGAATTACAGGCTGTAAAACCAGAGATTCAACATGACCTGGCATCCAATCTCCAACACGCATTGAAGGAATGCAATCTTGAGTTTACCAGGGAGCCGCATATCACTTTGGCGACAGACCCCACACTGAAGAAAGGTGAGATACGGGTAATCGCCTGGCACAGTGCGGATCCTACGGAGATCACACCCCATCCAATGCCCGTGAGCGCTTTCGAATCCGATCGACCCGAAACGAACGCGTTCCTCGTTGTTGAAGGGAGGCGCCACTTTCCGCTGAACAAGCCGGTGATCAACATCGGTCGTCTAGTGGATAACGATCTTGTATTGGATGGTCATCATGTTTCGCGGAGGCATGCGCAGATCCGTGCTCACCAGGGACGATTTCAAATCGTCGATCTCGATTCGATGGCAGGTGTTAAGGTGAATGGCCGATTCATTAAGGAACAACTACTCTTTGCCGGCGATGTGATCACATTGGCTGATGTTGAGTTGGTTTATGCGGAAGGGGCGGAAGGTCCACCTGCTGTAACACCGCCGTATAGTCCACTCTCGGAAACCATTGATGATCGTGATGAAATAACCCCACTCGATATGAAAAAGAAGGAACTCGATGACGATACTACACCGACGGGATCAACAGAGAAGTGAGTTACGCAATAAATCCAGTTGAAGAATGCGTAATATGAAAGAGCAGTTGAATCGATTAGAGGAACGAATCGAAGGTCTTGTCGAGGGGGCGTTAGGTCGATTGCTTGGAGCGGAGATCCAACCCACTACGCTTGCGAGTCAATTGGCTCGAGCGATGATTGACGGCGTTCGAAACGGAAATGGCGATAAATCACTGGCGCCGGATCGATATGCCCTGACTTTCAATCCTGTCGCAGTAGACGTGTTGCTGGAAGTAATTCCTGATTTGCGCGAAGACCTTGCAACAGGCTTATTGGAGATTGTACGTTCCAGTGGTTATAACCTCTCCCGTGAACCGCATATTACGATCGCTGCAGATCCGACACTGTCGGATCACGAGGTGCGCGTTGTCGCCTGGCATAGTGAAACACTGATCGAATCGACCAAAGGAATGTCGCAGGACTTAAGCCGGGAACAGGGGGAGCTGCCGATCGGCGCGTATCTCATCATTAGTGGAACACGCCATTTTCCATTGGATCGTCCGTTGATCAATATCGGACGCCGCCTCGATAATCACCTGATTCTGGATGAACCCCATGTATCCAGAACCCACGCCCAATTGCGGCTTCGAGAGTCGCGCTTTGTCCTCTTCGATCTGGGATCGACCTCCGGAACGCGTGTGAACGATCGCTTGGCAAAACAACATGTCTTGCAGCCGGGCGATGTGATTACAATTGCCAACACCCATCTTGTTTATGGAGAAGATCCCGAAGGACCTCCGGATGAGACACCGTCTTACCATCCCCCATTTCCTCCTCGCCCAGCGGGGGATCAGCCAACAAGTACGACTCTAAAAAAGGATCAATTAGAACAGTGAACTTGGATGTTCTCCTGCTTGCGTTTCGATTGCTGGCTGCGCTGACGCTCTACGTATTTGTTGGAGGCGTTGTGTATGTACTCTGGCGAGATTTACGTGCTGCCAGCTTGTATTCACAACAGATCCCCTCCGCATATCTCATCATCGAAGGGCTTCCCGAGGAATCCTGTCGGTTTATACTGCAAGAGGAGAACATCATCGGGCGAGCGGCCGAGAATACGATTCCGATCGTCGATGAGACTGTCTCCACACGTCATGCAAGACTGGCATTCTATAAAGGTCAGTGGCTATTGGAAGATCTGGGGTCCCGAAATGGGACACATGTTAACGATATCCCTGTGAATGAACCTATTGTGTTGACAGATGGGGATCGAATTCGGTTGGGAAAAGTAGTTGCCGGATTCGAGACGAGCTCATGAGGTTCAGAAACTGAAGCATCCGGAAGATCCTTTTGGTCCTTTGACTCAGAAACCAACGAATACCGTACAGATGTTTTTAGCTTTTCATACTCGTCATGCGCTGGTTTCCTGTTGAAATTTCTTTGGAGGGTTTATGCAGGCGAATCCTATACTCGGAGTGATCGGTGGATCAGGTTTATACGCCATGGATGGCCTTAACAATGGAGAATATCATCATCTGGATACACCCTTTGGAAAACCATCGTCCCCTTTGTTCGAGGGCGAGCGGGGTGGAAAGCGTGTCGTATTTCTGGCACGGCATGGAATTGGGCACGTGTACACACCGGCAGAAGTGAATTATCGTGCCAATATCTATGCCATGAAAATGCTGGGTGTAGATCGTATTGTTGCCGTTAGTGCCTGCGGCTCTTTGCGTGAAGACTATGTGCCCGGGGAGATTGTTATTCCCGAACAACTATTCGATCGAACGGAAAACCGACAGCGATCTTTCTTCGACAGAGGCATCGTAGCCCATGTTACGCCTGCTGATCCGTTCTGTCCGCATTTATCACAGGCGTTGGCGAAAAGCGTCGAGGCAGCTGGCGGCTGTTTTCATCATGGTGGCACCTACATCACCATACCGGGTCCACGCTTCTCAACAAGGGCGGAATCGAACACCTATCGTGGCTGGGGGATGTCGATCATTGGCATGACGACCTGCCCGGAAGCTTTCCTGGCCCGTGAGGCGGAGATGTGCTATGCCGTCATGGCGCACGTCACAGATTATGATGTCTGGCATACTTCCGAGGAGCCGGTGAGTGTGGAGCGTATCGTGCAGATTTTACGTGCAAATACAAAATTGGCGCAGGCTGTGGTGTATCGCCTTGTCGATGAATTGGATTCTTCACGAACATGCCAATGCACAAATGCAATGAAAGATACGCTGCTCACTGATCCGCAAAAACTCACTCCAGATGTAAAAAGGAGGCTGGGCATTCTTGTCGAGCGCTATCTTCCGTAACCAGATCGAGGAGAATGATCGCCGCGAGGCCCTCTTGTTGGGTCTCGCTTTCACTTTCCTCTGTCTAACGTCTGTTGCTTTATTTCTTGCGCCGGCTGTCAAAACGCGAACGGTGGATGCATTGGGCACACGCTGGCAGCACTTCAGTGTATTGCCGGTTTGGTTAACGGCTGCGTTTATTTTGCGTCGGTCGTTGAAAAAAGTACGCCCGCTTCGTGATCCGTTTCTCCTGCCGATTGGATTGCTGCTGAGCGGCTGGGGGCTATTGACCATCTGGAGGTTAGCACCCGGATTCGGGCTGCGGCAGTTGGGCTGGTTTGTTATTGGGGTCGGGGGGATGTTAATTATATTCCGGCTTCCTGCGGATCTGAGTTGGCTGCGGCGTTATCGCTACTTGTGGTTGCTTATGGGTGTTGCCCTGACGGCCTTAACGCTTTTGCTGGGCACCAATCCATCCAGTATCGAACCTCGCTTATGGCTGGGATGTTGCGGAATCTATCTTCAACCTTCCGAGCCCCTACGACTGTTGCTGATCTCATTTTTCGCTTCTTACCTGGCGGATCGTATGGCCTTCCGCTTGGTGGAGCGCTCGCCAATCTGGTCGCTTGTCTTTGCACCGCTAATCCTTGTGTGGGGGTTATCCGTCGCCTTGCTCGTCATGCAGGGGGACGTGGGTGCAGGGGCGCTCTATCTGGTTATCCTCACTGCGTTGCTGTATTTGGTGATGGGAAAGCGGCATATTCTTGTTATCGCCATCATCTTTCTGGTAATCGGCGGCCTGGTTGGTTTTGAGATGTCCGCACTTGTGCATAACCGCATACAGGCTTGGCTTGATCCCTGGGTCGACCCCAGCGGAGGTTCCTATCAATTGGTCCAAGCGCTTATTGCCATCGCATCCGGTGGTGTGTTTGGGCGCGGTCCGGGAATAGGTTCTCCCGCTTTTGTCCCCGTTGTTCATTCCGATTTTGTATTTACGGCGATCGTAGAAGAGTGGGGGCTTATTGGCGGGTTGGGACTCATTGGCCTACTCGCCATCCTCGTCACTCGCGGTTTTCGGGTTGCGACCAGATCCAGCGACCCTTTTAAGGTGATCCTCTCTTCCGGTTTGTCGATTGGTCTGGCCTTTCAGGCGATCCTCATCATCGGAGGGAATATCCGATTGTTGCCTTTGGTCGGCGTGACACTGCCTTTTGTCTCCTATGGCGGCTCATCTCTCGTGACCAGTATGATCGCTTTGTCTTTTCTGCTGCTGCTATCCGGCGGCTCGGGAGGATCGGATCGTTACGCACAGCCACTGCGAACGATTCATGGCGGGATCATGGCCGCTTGGATCTGCTTGGCTGTGCTGCTCGGGTGGTGGACGCTGTTCCGTGCACCGACATTGACGTCACGTACGGATAATCCACGCAGGGCGGTATCCGAGCTGTACAATTTGCGCGGACGCATCGTCGATCGGCCAGGCGAAATCCTGGCGATGTCGACAGGCGACCAGGGGGCATATGAACGTGTCTATCCGGTCCCATGGGCTTCGACCGTGACCGGATTCAGTTCACTGGCATATGGCCAAATCGGTGTCGAACGATCAATGGATAAATTACTGCGTGGGGAAGAAGGTTATCCATTGTCGAAAAGTTGGTGGAGTCGGCTTCTCAATGGGTATCCACCACCGGGATTGGACGTACGTCTGACGATCGATGGGACCCTGCAGCGTAATGCCTGGGAGGCACTGCAGGGAGAGACCGGTGCGATTGTGATACTCGATCCGCTGAGCGGAGATATCCTGGCCTTGGTCTCCTCACCGGCGTTTGATCCCAATCGATTGGATGCAGATTGGCAGACGCTGATCAGCCGGGAAGATGCTCCCTTGCTTAATCGCACCACGCAAGGCCTGTATCAGCCTGGGATGATATTCGCTCCGTTTACATTGGCCTGGTCGGAAGCGAGTGGGTTGGTGCATTTGGAGGACCAGGTGCTGGATGCAACCCGCGTGTTTTCCCTTGACGGCATGTCCTTGACTTGTATGCTGACCTTGGCCGATGTGGAAGAAGTCGATTATGGTCATGTTTTGCGCGCTGGGTGCCCTGGTCCAATTGCGGAATTGGGGACAAATCTGGGAGCAGATGGACTGGAGGAAATGGTGCAGGCCTTTGAATTTACCCGTCCTCCTGCGATTCGAATCGAAACCGCCCCCATAAAGGCCGTCGTGATGGGTTCTACTTCGAGGGATTGGCAGGCCGCTGCGATCGGGCAGGGCGATCTGACGATCACACCGTTGCAGGTAGCCCGAGCCTTCAGCACCATTATCACAGATGGTTATTTACCGGCATTACGCATTGTGTCTGCGGTTAAAGACGTGAACGGTCGCTGGCAGGAAGTTGAGTCTCTCGGTGTGCGGGATCAAGTGATTGACGCGGGAATTAGTGCAAAAATCCGTACAGCGTTAATAAGTGATTCTGGCTCGTTCCTTAGTTTTTCAGCTCGAGCGATCGCGGGGTCGGAAGAGGAGAGCTTGAGCTGGTATGTTTGTACCAGTATTGATGGAGCGGGCAATGTGGAGCTGATATTGGTGGTGCTAGAAAACGCATCTGATGCACGCGTGAAAGCGATCGGATTATCGTTGCTCGATTCACGCCTGCCCGCCCCTTGACCATGCTGGTCTTCACAGCTACAATGCTTTGGCTTGTCGGCATCGAATGAAGGATCGCCCGCCGGCCGGTTACTGTCCCGTGACAGCCCGATCCGGCGGCTTGTGTGTAATGACCGTATATGTTTGAAGCCCTTACACAACGTCTGCAAAGTGCTTTCCAGATACTCAGTAAACGCGGTCGTTTGCGTCCCGAGGATGTCGATGCTGCCTTGAAAGAAATCCGTCTCGCTTTACTTGAGGCGGACGTACATTACAAAGTCGTAAAAGAGCTGCTTACGGTTGTGCGTGAGCGCGCCTTGAGCGCAGAGGTGACCAAGGCGCTCAATCCTGCCCAACAAGTGATCGTTGTCGTCCAGGAAGTTTTATTGGCAACACTTGGTCAGCCTATCGCGCTCAACCTTGTCGGACAAAAGCCGAGAATCATCATGCTGGTGGGTCTACAGGGCTCGGGAAAAACGACCACTGCGGCGAAGCTGGCCAGGTTGCTCAAGACTCAGGGAGAACGAGTGTGGTTGGTAGCTGTCGATCCATACCGGCCTGCAGCCGCGGAACAGTTGGCAATTCTAGGCGAGGAGATCGATGTGCCTGTAGCCTACGAACCCGATCTTTCGCCCCTGGAGATGAGTGAATCTGGCTTCCAGTCCGCCTCGAAAGCGGGAGCGAGTGTCGTTATTTTGGACACCGCAGGTCGTTCACAAATCGATACGAGCATGATGGATGAACTCAAGTCGATCCGTGATTGCCTGGAACCCATCGAAATCCTACTCGTAGCCGACGCCATGACAGGTCAGGAAGCGGTTAATATCGCACAAGGATTCCGGGATGTGTTAAGCATTACGGGCATGATATTAACGAAAATGGATGGGGATGCGCGGGGCGGTGCAGCTATATCGATGAGAGCCGTCACCGGCGTGCCGATCAAGTTTATCGGTGTCGGTGAAGCCAGAGATGCGCTTGAAACGTTCGATCCGGAGCGGCTCGCTTCGCGAATTCTGGGGAAAGGAGACCTCACCGGGCTTTTCGAGAAAGCTCAGATGAGCCTGGATCCTCGGCAAGCGAGCAAACAAGTCGATCGACTGCGCAGCGGTGAGTTTAGCATGGAGGATTTCCTCGAACAGCTCACCATGATCCAGCGCATCGGCCCATTAGGGAAACTGGTATCCATGCTGCCCAGCGGATTGACTGGCGGTGCACAGGTTGACCAGGATCTTGCTGAAAAACAACTGATTCGAACGAAAGCAATGATACAATCTATGACAATATACGAGCGGCAGCATCCGCGTGTTTTGAATGCAAGCCGAAAACGACGTGTTGCCGTTGGTTCGGGTACGACAGTTCAAGAGTTGAACCAGCTTATTCGCCAATTTCGACAGGTGCAAAGGTTGGTTAAAAAAGCTGGACCGGGTACCTTAAAGGGATTATCCAATTTGATGTAAAGACGCTGCTGCAAGAATCTCGTAACGAGGTGATACGTGCTAACCTTCCTGGCATACCTCTCCCCTTGTTGCGAGGAACGGCGGCGATAATAAAAATAGGAGAGATGAAATCACAATGGTTCGAATTCGATTACGCCGAGTAGGTTCTCGGAACCAACCAAGCTATAGGATCGTCGCGGCGGATAGGGAAAGTCCACGGGACGGAAAATTCCTCGAGGTCCTCGGTCACTACAATCCTCGCACCGAGCCATCGACGATACAAATCGATGAAGCGCGTTTGTTTCACTGGATGAAGAATGGTGCACAGCCTTCTGATTCTGTCGTGTCTGCTCTCCGATCTCTCGGAACATGGGATCGCTGGGAGCGCTATAAGGGTGGTGAGAATCTGGAAAAACTGCTCAAGGAAGCCGAAGCAGCTATCCCGGAGGTCGATCCACGTACGCGACGGGATGATCTCGTAGAAAAGCGCGCTGCAAAGAAACGAAAGAAGAAAGAAAAAGAAGAATCTGAAAAACCAAAGAAGTCAAAGAAAAAGACTGCAGAAGATAAGAAGGAAGAAGAGGCTGAAAGCGATTCGGCAGCCAGCGAGGAAGCATCAGAAGAAGCATCGGAAGAAGCACCGGTAGAGATACCGGAAGAGGAAGCTGATTCTGAAGCCGAAGACGTGAAAGCCGAAGAAGAAAATCAGGAATCTGAAGAAACAGCCGAATCATCCGATGAATAATCGGTAAATTTCCTGGTTCAATAAGAACTCATCCAGCCCGGTCGGAGCTTGCAATACCCGCAGGGTAGGGAGAAAGATAGCCAAGTATGAAGCCCTTGATTGAATTTATTGCCAAGTCCTTGGTGGATGATCCCACGCAAGTGAAGGTCATGGAGTACACTCAACGCCGAAACGTCAGAATTACGTTGAGTGTTGCAGATGAGGATATGGGTCGAGTGATTGGCCGCAAGGGACGCGTAGCGAATGCGATGCGCACGCTATTACGTGTCGCTGCGTCGCGTCGTGGAGATCGTGTTTCCTTAGACATACTCTAGGTAACATGGGTTCTGATAACTTCTCAACAAATGACAACGCCCGACAACCGCCAGAGTTCCTAGTTGTCGGGCGTATCGTTCGCCCACATGGTGTTCGAGGCGGGATGAAAGTCGCCGCCGAATCAGATCTTATCTACAAGCTCAATTCCTCCGTGAATGTTTTCTTTGGGCCCGAGAAAGTGCCAGTAACTGTAAAATCATTGAACTTGCATCGAAAAGAATTTCTATTGTATATCGACGGCTGCGTAAACCGAGATACAGCTGAAAACTGGCGCGGGGCGGGTATCTACATCCGTTACGCGGAGTTGGATAATCTTCCTGATGGAGAATTCTTCCATTGGCAAATAGTGGGCTTGAAAGTTGTTACCACAACGGATGAAGAACTTGGCAAGGTTGAAAATATCTTGGTGACGGGCGCAAATGATGTTTATGTTGTGCGTCATACATCTGGTAAAGAGATTTTATTGCCTGCGGTTAGTTCTGTGATCCAGGAAGTCGATCTTGAAAATGAAAAGATCGTCGTCCGTTTGATACCGGGATTAATCGAGTAACCAAAACCCCACTAGATGTGTTAAAGACTTATAGGTTTCAAGTAACAATTATCTTCACGGTGAATTGTCCATACAAGTATAAATACTTGCTCCATGAGAATCACTGTGGTAAACTCTGTCCGTTGTTTAAGCGCCAGGTAAAAATCAGCAATGGGTAAATCCAGCAATACAAAGATGCTTGAGAGATTGCAAAGTTTCGAGGGAAACACACCGGATATTGAAGCTTCTGCAGTTGTAAGTGTGGATGGGTTGACGATAGTATCTTCGTTCCCACTTGGGGTGGAAGATGAGCGCGTTTCTGCGATGTCAGCCAGTATGCTGAATATTGGCAAACGCATCTCAAGCGAATTGAATCGTGGCGTGTTGGATGAAGTGTACATCCAGGGAAATAATGGCTATATCCTTCTGATGTCGGTGGGAAACGAGGCGCTTCTCTCTGTTATGGCTCGCCAGCAAGCCAAATTGGGTCTCGTTTTTCTGGAGATGCGGAAGGCAATCAGCGATTTGGGAGAACTCGTTTGCATATGATACCGCGTAGGACAGACATGCAAATCAGAAGTTCAATGACGGTGGGGAGATCGCCGAAAATCGGTCTCCCCACCGACCTTTTAAGGCGGAATCGCCTTAGCAACGAAACCTTCAATCGGAGGCGACAATGACAAGGTATATCTTCATCACAGGCGGCGTTGTCAGTTCTGTAGGGAAAGGCGTCACAGCGGCTGCACTCGGCAAGTTGCTCAAGGAGCGTGGATTCGATGTTTCGATTCAGAAACTCGATCCCTACATCAATGTAGATCCTGGTACGATGAGCCCTTATCAACACGGTGAGGTATACGTCCTTGATGATGGTGCAGAGACGGATCTGGATTTAGGTCATTACGAACGTTTTATCGATACCAGCCTGAATCGGGTCTGTAATGTAACCACGGGGCAAATATATTCTGAAGTCATTGCGAAAGAACGAAGGGGGGATTTTCTCGGTGGAACGATTCAGGTCATTCCGCACATCACCAACGAAATCAAACGCCGTATTGGGCTTGTGTTTCGAACGACAAACGCAGACATTGTGATCGTTGAAGTTGGGGGCACCGTTGGTGATATCGAATCGCTGCCTTTTTTGGAAGCGCTGCGACAAATGCGGTCGGATATCGGTCGGGATCGAACTGTTTTCCTGCATACGACATGGTTGCCGCGCATTGGCGCCACAGGCGAGTTGAAGACGAAACCAACCCAACACTCGGTGCGTGAATTAAGATCCATCGGTATCCAGCCGGACATCATCGTCGCTCGTTCCGATTACGTTGTTGGCGAGGATTTGCGCGATAAGATCGCTTTGTTTTGCGATGTCGATGTACGCGCTGTAATCCCGCTAACCACAACCAATATTCTGTATGAGGTTCCATTAATGTTGGAGCGTGAGAGTCTGGGGGAATATGTACTCGACCGCTTGGGTTTGGAGGCGAGGAAAAAACCCGTCTGGACCGACTGGGAGCGAATGATTGCGTCGGAGCGAAAGGAAAGACCCGAAGTCCGGATTGCCTTGGTCGGTAAGTATGTCGAATTGAAGGATGCATATATGAGCGTGCGCGAAGCCGTGCGTCACGCGGCGCGTGTGACGGGCGTGAAAGCTGAGATTCTTTGGCTGCATTCTGCGGAGTTGGAAAAAGGAAAGGGAATCGACGAATTGGAAATGGCGGACGGCATCATCGTGCCCGGTGGTTTTGGATCACGTGGTATCGAAGGAAAGATCGCTGCGGCTCGATTTGGGCGCGAAAACAAGGTGCCGTATCTGGGCCTTTGCCTTGGGATGCAGGTTATGGTGATCGAATTCGGTCGTCACGTTCTGGGTTCTGAAGACGTCAATTCGACAGAATTCAACATCAGCACACCTCACCCTGTCATCGATTTACTTCCTGAACAGCGTGGAATCGGGGACATGGGTGGAACGATGAGATTGGGTTTGTACCCATGTGTGTTGAAACGGGGCAGTATCGCCAAGCATGCCTATAACTGCAATCGAGTTGAAGAGCGTCATCGCCATCGCTTCGAGTTCAACAACACGTATAGGGAAATCTTTGGCGAACATGGAATGGTATTTTCCGGGATTTCGCCCGATGATCGCCTGGTTGAAATTGCGGAATTGGAAGATCATCCCTTCATGCTGGGAAGTCAATTTCACCCGGAATTTCTTTCGCGTCCCAATCGACCGCATCCACTGTTCCAGGCGTTTCTCGAGGCTGTGGCCGTGAAGGCCGAAGAGCGGCAGATCGAAAAAGAAAACATCACCCAAGGAACGGATTGACACCGATCATGTAGTCGAAAATGGATTGGTGGGATTCAATGGTGTGGTGGGCTTATTCGCTGTCTAATATTTCGGGTGCTTGTTCGGTGACATTGAGGCGGTCGGCGGTTAACTGGGCGATACCGTTTCGGGTCTGATTGACGAGACGCAGCAATTCCGCCTCGATAGCCCCCAGCGATTCGACAATATAGTCATCCGCTTCACGACGGATCAATTCAGCGTCCGCCCGAGCTTGGGCCAGGATCTGTTCAGCCCTGGCTTGCGAAGCTTCTACAATCGCGTCTCGAGCGACAACATCTTCTGCGTTCTTCTTTGCCAAAGCAATCGTTCGATTGGCCTCTTCCTGTGCTTGCGCAAGTACGCGGTCACGTTGGGCAAGTACTTGCTGTGCTTTTTTAACTTCGTCCGGAATCGAAATCCGCATCTGATCGATGATTTCCAGCATACGATCTTCGTCAACCACAACGTTGTGGGTTAGTGGGATTGGCCTGCTTTCGTTGAATAACTCTTCCAATCGATCCACTAAATGTAGGATGTCCATACTTTCCTCCGGTCCGTATAGCGGATTAGATAGGACCGCATGCTTGGTGTTGCAAGGTTTAGGCCGAAGCGTACACTGAATAAGCTTTTCGGTCAACCCAACTTAGTCGCGCAGGGAGGTGTCCGAAAAACGATTCGGCCCATCTTCACCGAGTTCCTGGAAGCGGCGATCGAGTGCTTTGACGACATGCTTGGGAACAAGGCTGCTGACGTCGCCGCCCAGGGAAGCGATTTCTTTCACCGTACTCCCCGTGAGGAAGCTATGTTCCTCGCTGGTGATCAGGGCAATAACGTCGATGTCTGGCTCGAGACGGTGGTTTGCTAACGCCATGCGGAATTCGTGTTCGAAGTCCGAAAATACCCGCAGACCTCGAACGATGACCTGCGCTTTGACTTCCTTGCAGTAGTTCACCGTCAGGCCGCTGAATATGGTTGTGATGATGCGCTTGTCATCTTCGAATTCCTTACGAACGAGTGCCAAACGTTCTTCAGGCGTGAACAACAGCTCTTTCTTTGGTTTATCGTATACGGCGATGATCATTTCGTCGAACAATCGAATGGCACGTTTCGCAATGTCGATGTGACCGAAATGAATGGGATCGAATGTGCCAGGAAAGACGGCTCGAACCATTAACTCATTTCTCCCTTCTCAGGTGACCAATAGCGCTGAATGTCTTCGGCGATCAGCGTATGTTGGGGTTGAGACAACGTTGGATCGACGGAGAAAACAGCCTGTGCTTCTCTGCGCGCTTTCTCGATCAGTTTGACATCCGTAATCTGTGCGGTGCGCAAATTCGTGAAACCCGATTGCCGCGTTCCCAAAAATTCACCGGGACCGCGTTGATCGAGATCGTACTCGGCGAGTTTGAAACCGTCTGTTGTGGACTCCATCGCCGCGAGTCTTTCGTTGTCCATGTCGTTATCCGTATCCGGGATGAGCAGACAATACGATGGATGTTCGCCTCGCCCAACACGCCCACGGAATTGATGCAGTTGTGCCAGGCCAAATCGGTTCGCACCTTCAATCAGCATGACTGTGGCGTTGGGGACGTCGATACCGACTTCAACCACAGATGTGGAGACGAGAATGTCGATTTCTCCTTCACGGAATTGGGACATGATCTGATCTTTGTCCTCCAGCTTCATCCGCCCATGCAGCAATCCTAGACGGAATTGGGGAAAAATCTCCTGGCTCAATCTCTCGTGCTCCTCTACGGCAGCCTTGGTCTGGATCTTTTCGGAATCCTCGACGAGAGGATAGATGATAAACGCCTGGTGACTCTGTTCGATTTGTGTGTTAATGAAATGGTGTGCTCGGGTTCGCTCTTGTGGTCGGAAAACCTGTGTCTCGACCGGTTTGCGGCCTTTCGGCATTTCGTCGATGACCGACAGATCGAGATCGCCATAGATGGTCAGGGCAAGGGACCTCGGAATGGGGGTTGCCGTCATGACCAGCAGATTGGGATTGTCACCCTTTTCTCGCAGGATCGCGCGCTGCTCGACTCCAAAGCGGTGCTGTTCGTCAATCACGGCAAGGCCTAATTTCATGAAGTTAACCGGACCTTCCAGGAGTGCATGCGTCCCGACGATAACCTGGATATCGCCGTTCTCGAGTCTTGTTCGAATATCTTGTTTGTCGCTTTCGGATGTTGCACCGAGAAGTAATCCGATACGTTCTGCGGGAATCCCGCTGGCGGATGGAAGGATCTCAAGCAGGGTTCGATAGTGCTGTTCCGCGAGAATGCTGGTGGGTGCCATGATCGCAGACTGCGCCTCACATGCGGCCGCGATTCCAGCGGCTGCCGCTGCGACAATCGTTTTTCCTGATCCGACATCACCTTGTAACAATCGATTCATGGGATGGGGCGCTTCGAGATCGGATTGAATTTCTTTCAGCGCACGTTTTTGGGATTGCGTCAACTCGTAAGGCAATGAGGATTGAAATCGATCAATCCACTCCGATTCAACCTGCAAAGGTGGACTGTCGAGTTTTTCCCAGCTTTGTTTCTGGCGAAGAACACCAAGCTGCAGCATGAACATTTCGTCGAAGGCGATGCGGTGTTGCGCCTGACGCAAGCGCTCCCAATCGTCTGGGAAGTGAATTTGCTTCAACGCTTGATTCAAGGAGATCAAGCCCGATGACTCGCGGATTGAATCTGGCAGCGGGTCGGGAATTCGAGGCGCCAATCGATCTACGACGGAATGGATGACCCGCCGCAGCCATTTGCTGGATACACCCGCCGTTAGTGGATATATCGGCACGATGCGATTGGTATGCAGTTGCTTTCGCTCCAGCAGTTCATATTCCGGACTGTTCATGGTGAGGTGGCCAAGGTATTGATCGATTTTGCCGGATAAAACGATTGGGAGATCGGGGCTGAGGTGGTCGGCGATCCATGGCTGATTAAACCAGGTCACTCGCAACGATCCGGTTCCATCACTGATGACAGCTTCGACCAGCTTCATCTTGCCGCTGCGTACGGTTCGTGTGTTCACCTCTTCGACCGTGCCAATGACGGTTACTTCGTCACCGTAGAAAAGCTGACTAATGGTTTTCAGCTGGGAGTAATCGTCATATCGGCGTGGCAGGTGCCAGAGTAAATCGCCGAGTGTGGACAAATCCAGTTTCTTGAGTGTTTTTGCGGATTTGGGACCAATGCCGGCGATACTGGTCAGGGGCGCGTTGAGCGCTGCTGGACGTTCCTGGGTTTCCGGTTCGCGTTCGCCGCTGGATTTTTCTTTGGACTTTGATTCTCTAGGGGGTTTCGGTTCCTCAGTTTCCTTTATCTCTTGTTCGCTAGGGTCAACGTCTACCTCATCCTGAGATGGTGTAGCAGCGGATGGTTCCTCATGCCTCTCCTCTTGGATTGCGGAAGCCGGTTCTGCCGCGGATCCTGTTCCTCGTGGATGAAAATCGGGGGGGGACAAATCAGGGAACTCGGATAGCAAACGTCGAATGATTCCTTCGAGTGCTTCCCGTCGTGAGGTGATCGACAACTGCGGATAATCCCGAAGCCTCGCGACCACGGCTTCGATCACATTTTCCGGAACTCCGGTCGAACGTGCTTCCGACTCCCAAGGTTCGAGCATGCGTTGAAGACCGCCCACTACAGCCCGGTTATCATAGTTGCGTTCGATTTCCAAACTTATATACTTGGCGACTTTTTCTAATGCTGGATTCATTGGGTTAATAATAAAGGTGAAGTAGGAAATTTGCCAGAGACTAAACGCAAAGTCCCGCGATGCCCAGGGCATTTGGTCCGACATGGACACCCAACAACGTCGTTACATCGACGATCAAGGGCGGTGTCGCGGACAGATGCGATAGCTCTTCAGCCAACGACTTGGCCTCTTCCGGGACGGCTGTATGCAGGATGGCCAATCGTCGAAGCGGTCCCCATGATCTTCCCAGGGCTTTCAATTTGTCAATGGCGTTGCTGCGTGTACGAACGAGTGCTTTACGAACGACCTCTCCATCTTCTACGCCTACCAGTACACGGATGCGTAAAATCTTACCAAGGCTTGCGGTCGCCCAGCTCACACGACCGCTTCGCATTAAATAATCTTGCGTATCCAACATGGCGAGTAAACGTGCCCCTTTGCGGATTTCATATAATTTCTCAAGTATGTTTGGGATTGTACACCCTGCGGCGATAGCTTGGGCCGCTTCCATAGCCTGGAATCCCAGCCCAAGGGATACAGATTGACTATCGAAAATGTGGACTCGGTCGTCGAATTTTTGGGCAGCCTGGTTGACGACGTTGATCATCCCACTCAATTTTGCAGAAAGGTGTATGGAGAGTACCTGCGCATAGCCAGACTCAAATCGTTCTTGGTACACCTGCTCGAAAGCGAGCGAGGAGGGAACGGCGGTTGTGGGCGGCGTTTTTAAATCCGGCAGGAGCCGATAAAATTCATCCCGGGATAAATCGATTCCATCAAGATAGGTCTTGTCATCTATCGTGAGAATCGCAGGCACGACTTCGATATCCAGAGCCTTTGCTTCTTGCTCGGGAATATCGGACGTGCTGTCGGTGATAATGGCGATTTTCGGTTTCGAGGCCTTCATTACGTTTTTACATCGCCTCCAAGATGACGATTCCAAGACTGTCGAGTCCGAGATACGCTGTTAGACAAGCGCCATAGGAGGTCGTGGAAATGGAGACATCGGGATAAATCGGTCGCAGTCGTTCGATGATCGAGAGGCTTTCTTGGGTCGGATGAGAACCCTCTTGAAGAATGGCAATATGTTCGACGGATGAGAATTCGAGTACGAATTCGATCAATTTTTCAACCGCCCGTGTTCGAGAGCGGACCTTCTCCATTGGAGTCATTTTCCCATCTTCCAGAGTGAGAAATGGAATGATCTCCAACATATCTCCCAGAATCGCCTGGGATCGGCTGATAAACTGATTTTCTTCGAGGTAGAAGAGATCGTGCATGAAGAAAACCATGTAAAGCCGAGGGATGATATTCCTGGTGAGGCGAATGAGCGAATCGAAATCGGCACCTTGACTTGCTGCTCCGACTACAGCCTGTATGAGTAACCCCAATCCGTAGGAGACAGACTGGGAGTCGATGACCTGGATTTTGGTTTTCCCTAAAAAGCGCTGGCTTGCGGCTTGCGCGTTCGCCACAGCATCACACAACCCTGCGGAGGTATGGATGGAAAGAATTTGATCGCTCTCGGATTGTAGTCGGGCATAGATCGAAGCCATTTGATCGATCGAAAACGGTTCGATCTTCGGAACGCTCTGACACTCTTCGATCGTCGAGTGATATGCGTTGATATCCACATCACCTCGATCCTCGATCGTTGTTACGCCACAGCGAATCCCCATTGGGGCGATGGACAAAGGATATTGATAGGCAATACTTTTCGCAGGAAAACGGACAGAGCTGTCGGTAACGATGCTTATGCGGGACATGATTATTCGATGGACATGATGATTTGATAATGGGGCTGGCAGCCTTCAACGACTTCGATTTCTTGATTTGTATAGATCTGCCGCAGGTTATCGGCGATTTCGTTTGCTTGCCTGGCATTGAGATCCGCGCCGTAGTAGAAGGTGATCAACTCCATTTCTTCCGCCTTGGCAAGGGCGAGGCCTTCCTTGACGACCTGCTCGATATCATCGCCGGCAATGGCAAGTTTACCGTTCAGCAGTGCGATGATCTGGCTTTCCTCTACCTGGACCTCGTCGATCTCGACGGAACGCGTCGCAGTAGTTATCTCGAGGCATTGAACGTCATCCAACGCGGCCGTCATTGACGCCACGACTTCATCGAAGTCACCTTCCTTGTTGAAGGCGAATAACGCCGAGATCCCTTGCGGCACAGAGACGCTGGGAATAACAGCAACTTGCTTTACGGTTAGATCGATGACTTGTTTTGCGGCCAGAACGACATTCTTGTTATTGGGAAGAATAATCACCTTGTCTGTTGGAAGGTTCTCGAAGGCATTGAGGATTTCTTGCGTGCTCGGATTCATGGTTTGACCGCCTTCGACAATCGAAGAAACGCCCAGGCTGGCGAAAACTCGGGCAATGCCGTTGCCAGGCGCTACAGCGACTGTTGCGGTTTCTCCCGAATGAATTGGTTCGAGATGGATATCTTCCATGGTTTGTCTGGAAGCTTGTTCTTCCATCTGCGCCATTAAATTCTCGATGGCGACATTGGTGATCGTCCCTAGTGTCTTAATATATTCGATCGGTTCGAATTCCGTCTTGTCCGGCACGTGGATATGCATGCGCATCAATCCATCGCCTTCACCAACCTGTATAGACGTACCCAGTGTTTCGAGGTGGCTGTAAAATTTTTGAATGTTCAGTGTGGGTTCTGGTCGGAAGTCGATCACCACTTCCCAATCTTGACCGGGTTCGATCGATTCAGTTGCGCTGTCCAGGTTGAGGGAACTCAAGGGTTGAACGCTGGTTACGGGTTGATCCAGGGGAAGGGAATAGACGGCACGCAGCATACCTTCGAGAATGAGGAATAGTCCCATACCTCCACTGTCGACAACGCCGGCTTCCTTGAGAACGGGCAGCAATTCTGGGGTTCTCTGCACGGATTCGTCGGCTGCTACAACGATGCGTTCCAGCATCTCGTAGGCAGAATGGGTCCCATTCTTAACGGCTTTCTCTGCTTCGTAGGCGATATCTTTAGTAACTGTTAGAATGGTGCCTTCCACTGGCCGAACGACTCCCTTGTAGGCGGTTTCGCGCGCTTCGGAGAGCGCTGCGGCCATACTTTCAACGTCCATGTTTTCCAGATCATCGAGTACTCGCGAGAATCCACGCCAGATCTGCGAGAGAATTACGCCAGAGTTTCCACGCGCGCCCATCAGCGCGCCGTGCGCGATCGAGTGGGCGACTTGACCAATGGAGCGATTAGCTTCTTTCGAGATTTCATCTATGGCGGATTGCATGGTAAGCACCATATTGGTGCCTGTATCACCATCGGGCACCGGGAACACGTTGAGGGAGTTTACCAGTTGTTGATTGGTGCGCAGCCAGGTTAAGCCGGCTGTTGTGAGGCGACGCAGCATATTTCCATCAACGGTTTTATACCGACCGATTAGACGTTGACGGTTTGCTTCATCTATCTGTGGAATTACGTCACTCATCTTCTATCTGTCCTCGGCCTATCTCTATCAATCTGTATCACTGACACGAAGGTCTTGTACGTGAACGTTAACCGCAGTTACCGGCATTCCAATCGCCCGTTCGACTTGAAAACGCACGGCATTGGCAACACTTCCGGCGACAGAAGAGATACGTGTCCCGTATTCAACAATCACGAAGATATCGATGGACATATGATCTTCGTAGGCATGGACATCAACACCATGTTGTGGATCGCGTGCGATTACATTGGCGATGCCTTCCATAAAGTTCTTCGACGCCATTCCTACAACGCCGTAAGATTGAAGTGCAGCTTGCGAAGCAATGGTGGCGATTGCCTTTGGGGCAATTGTGATTCTTCCCAAATATGTTGTTTCACCGGTCATATGATTTTGCCTCCGCGGTGGCAGCAATCAATTGATACATCTATTATCATGTGGTAAGATTTGTGCCGCTGGAGTGAATTCTATACTCCTTATGAAAGGGTATCCAATGGCTAAGTGTGAAAATTGCGGCAAGACGACACAATTCGGACAAAGCCGCAGCTTTTCGATGAAAGCTACGAAACGGACTTTTCGACCGAACCTTCAGAAGGTTCGTGTCATGGAAAACGGTCGTCTGGTGCAGAAAACGTTATGTGCAAAATGTATTAAACGCCTCGCTCGTGTATGATTTCAATACAATACATTATTCTATTGGTTTAAACCCAATTATTGGCCGCCGCCTCGGCGGTCTTTTTCTTTAATTTCTCCCACATCAACATTTGGGCTGCCGATTTCGATTGGATCTTCAAGTGTAACTACCTCGTTAACATATAAAATGTACTTACTCCAATTAGTGCGATCAACTGATCATGGCATTAAAGTGCTTAGGATCAAATAATGTGCGAATTTCAAATAAATTGACGGGACGGTGTGCAGCTATCAACTTAAAACGTGGTTGCAATCATACCTTTTTGGCCCATGCTTGACAAGTTGTTTGTCAGGTCGATCTTATTCATGAAATTCGTATACGGGAGTGATAGTTTCGGGTTACCGACCGGTTAGGGCGGTGTATTTTATTCAGTCGGGATTAGGACTCGTTCTTCCCTTCTGTCGCCAATTGACCGCAGCCAGCCTGGATTTCTATCCCTCGGCGCAGGCGCATGGTGCAGGAAATCCCACGATTGGAGAGTCTGCTTAAGAAGCGGTCAGCCTTCTTTTTGTTCGTAGCATCGCCTTTGAAGTCGGCAGTTGGGTTTAGCGGAATGAGATTCACATGGCAATTCATTTCATGGATGAGATCGGCGAGTGCATCTGCCTGATCGAGGCCATCATTTACGTCGCGAATCAATGCCCATTCGAAGGTGATTCGTCGGCCGGATTGGTGGATGTATTCTTTACAAGCAGGTAATAATACTTCTAATGGATAGCGTTGATTGATTGGCAGCAATTGATTCCGCAGGGCATTCGTGGCCGCATGCAGGGAGACGGCAAGTTTGAATTGCCATCCTTCCCGGGTGAAGCGTTTGATTCCCGGAACCAGGCCAACGGTGGATATCGTCATCCGTCTGGCACCAAGCTTGAATCCATCAGGATGGTTCAGACGTACGAGCGCTGGGAGTACAGCATCGTAGTTGTGGAAAGGTTCGCCCATACCCATAACTACGATGTTGGTGATTTGCTCCTTCTGTGCGGCAAGCTGCCTGGCGTATTGAATGACTTGTTCGATGATTTCGCCGCTGCTCAGGTTCCTCCGAAATCCCATTTGCCCGGTGGCACAGAATGCACAGCCCAAGGCGCAGCCGACTTGTGTGGAGATACAGACCGTATTCCGCTTTTCATAATGCATGAGTACAGTTTCCACATTTTCCCCGTCGGGCATTGTGAAGAGTGTCTTGATGGTGCTGCCGTCCTCGGAGCATTGCCTGTCCGTTTCCGCAAGATTGGAGAAAGAGAGTGTCTCTTTTACTCGCGTTCTCAGCTCTATGGTTAAATCTGTCAGCGCATTCGAATCAGTGACCAGCCGTCGATAAACACCGCGCCAGATCTGTTTGGCACGATAGGGTGGTTCTCCCCATCGTTCGAGGTTATCTGCGAGTTCCTCCAGAGAGAGATCGAATATCGAGGTTCGGGGGGTCATTTCTTGTCTGCGGTAAATTTTGCGGTGAGTTTGGTGAGGTCTTCGAAGATCCAATCCGGCTGAATCGATGAATTTTCGAGCTCCTGACGAGAGGTCACGCCTGTGAGTACTAACGCCGTGCAAAGACCCGCCTTGATGCCTCCCAGAATATCCGTGTCGAGTCGATCGCCGAGCGCGAGGGTTTCGTCGGGTTTCGTGCCTAATTTGCGTAATGCAAATTGATAAAGATAAGTCTCGGGTTTCCCGATGATGATTGGCTGGACTCCCGTTGCTGCGCTAATCGCGGCCAGCATGGCGCCATTACCGATGGTGATACCCCTCTCTGTCGGAAAACTTGGATCGGGATTGGTCCCGATGAATACAGCCCCGGCTCCTATCGCATACGCCGCTTCAGATAACTTATGCCAGGATATTTCTCGATCCAGGCCAACGACGACGGCGCTGGCTTCTTTCGCGCTTTCGCTAATTTCGAGTCCCGCGGAAAGGATCGCTTGACGCAATGGTGCTTCCCCAATCACAAGCACTTTGCTATCTCGATGTTGATCTTCGCGTAAATATCCTGCGGTCGCCATCGCGGATGTGACGACTTTGTTTTGGGGGATCTGAACACCTAAATTGTTGAGGCGCTTGGCGAGGTTTTCCGGTGAGACTGTGGCATTGTTGGTAGCCACGACGAAGTCGAGTTCGCGCGCTGCGAGCAAAGAAAAGAACTCGGAGATCCCCGGCAGTGGAGACGTCCCCAGAACGAGGACGCCATCCATGTCGATAATCAGCGCGCGGATTTGGTCTAGTGTCTTCACTTGTCTCCTTTCGCTTACATGCTTGGGTGGGTGATCGAGTTGGAATCGATCGAGTCCGGTGCCATTATAATGGCTTCCCCAATTTCATGGGGGAGGATGAAATCATAAAGGCAGGCTTGTTATTCCTGAAAGGCAAGAATAATGACTTCTGAGATTATTGATGTTTGCGGAGAAAGGTCGTTATGGCGTAAATTTCTTCACAAGATAGTCGAATACCGGTTGATCGATTTTGCCAGCCTGGAGATTTGTGCGGTCTTCGAAATTCTCGTTGCCGATGAAGCGCCGTAAGGCTTGTTCCATATCGTCATCATATTTGCCGTGAATGGAACCGTTGTAATAGCCCTGGCGCTTCATGATTTCCTGCAGCGTTGTGGCAACGTCCCCCTCGATGCGCAGCATTTCGTCTTCCGGGCTTACTCCGAAATACAGCCGATGCAGCTGCAGCAATCCAGATAATTGTGGAATGGGATCGTCGTGGTCGTCCACACGGCAATCGATCCAGCGATCGTTCAAGCCGGCATATCCCCCTTCGGGTTTGGCGATGTAGAGCGCAGCGCTTTGCCGCCCTCGGCGGTCTCCGCCAGCTCGGTCCCCAGCCAGGAGTGCATTAAGCAGGCGTTCGGGGAAATCGCCCTCGAATGCCAGGAATTCATGGACCATTGCATCGATAACCTCCGGACCGGTGAGGATGTTGCCCTGAATCGCAAAATGCTCGCCGATTTGTCCACCGGCCCAGGCATGGCAATCTTCTCCTGTAAATGTAGCCGCTTCACCTTTTGCGTCGATCAAACCAACTTGCCGTAAGCCTCGTTCCTCATCGTCTTTCAGTAGTCGTTCGAGAGTTTCGTTGGCACCAAGGCCCTCTTGCATGTAGGCGAGACTTCGAGGTCCAAAGGTCGTATTGGCATAGGACTGTGTGGCAACGGCACCCACACCGGCTTTTGCCCAGGGAACGACGGCGCCCACGGCTGGGAATTTCGAGGCCACCGCGATTCCCCATGCGGGTTCTTGTGGGTCGTAGGCGACAATAGAAAATGTTGCGATGGTATTCAAGTTGTGAATCCGTTCGGTGGATGACTAAGCGGCGTCCGGCAGGGTTTCATCGAGATAGGCAAGTTCTTTCCCTTTCTCATCCTGCAGTTGGGGTTTGGTATCGCCGCGTATTGCATCGGCGTCTACGTGTACCTTGCGTATTTCGGGTCGTGAGGGGATTTCGTACATCACATCGAGTAAGGCGCCTTCGATCGTGGAACGCAGTCCTCGAGCCCCAGTTTCGTGTTCCATGGCTAACTGGGCAGCGACCTCCAAGGCCTCATCATCGAAATAGAGTGCTACATTATCCATTTCGAAAAGACGTTGGTATTGGCGTACGAGTGCGTTTTTCGGTTCCGTCAGGATTGCGCGCAGTGCGTGGATATCTAGTGGATCGATGCTGATCGAAACGGGAAGTCGACCGACAAGTTCCGGGATCATTCCATAGCGCATGAGATCGTCGGGAGTGATGTAGCGCAGCAGTTGAATTTCCTGGTCTTCGAGGGAATTCAGATCCGTGACCGTACCGGAAAAGCCCAAACGACCTCGTCTCCCCAGACGCTCGGCGACGATTTGCGGTAACCCATCGAATGTTCCCCCACAGATAAACAAAACATCAGTCGTGTTGACCTGGATGAATTCCTGTTGCGGATGTTTTCTTCCCCCCTGGGGCGGCACATTGACTGCGGATCCTTCGATAATTTTAAGCAGCGCTTGCTGTACGCCCTCTCCGGACACATCACGCGTGATGCTGGGATTATCGCCGCTTTTACGTGCAGTTTTATCGATCTCATCGATATATACAATGCCGTGCTCAGCACGTGGGACGTTAAATTCTGCAGCCTGGAGAAGACGCAAGAGGATGTTTTCAACGTCCTCGCCGACATATCCAGCTTCGGTGAGCGCAGTTGCATCTGCAATACAGAATGGGACGTCAAGACTTTTTGCGAGCGTTTGGGCCAGTAAGGTTTTACCGCATCCCGTCGGACCGACGAGCAGGATGTTGGCTTTTTCCAACTCAACATCGGTCCTGCCCCGATGAGCAATGCGTTTATAGTGATTGTATACAGCAACCGAGAGGACCCGCTTGGCGCCGTCCTGGCTGACGACGTACTCATCTAATCTTGCGTATATCTCACGTGGAGAAAGTGGGGGTTTCGCCGCTACAGCGGCAGAACTTGCCAGACTCGGTCTTTCATCCTGCAAAATATCACGACACAGGTCGACACATTCATTGCAAATGAAGACGCCCTCAGGACCCGCGATGAGTCGTTTTACTTCCGCTTCAACTCGACTGCAGAAGGAACACTCTCGCACTTCAGATTCTGACGAGCGTCTTCGCGCCATTGACCTTTATTTTCTTTCTTTCTTCCCCTTTTCGTCCGATTCCTTTTTGTCGGAGGGGTAGAGCACGTGATCGATGATGCCATATTTCTTCGCAGCATCCCCGTCCATGTAAAAGTCGCGTTCTGTATCAGATTCGATGAGATCCAGGGACTGACCGGTATGCTTTGAGAGTATAGTATTCAATTTTTCCCGCAGGCGCAAGATTTCCTTGGCTTGAATCTCAATGTCGGTTGCCTGTCCCTGAACACCACCCAATGGTTGGTGCAAGTGGATCGTGGCGTGTGGTAAGGCGTAGCGCATTCCCTTGGTGCCAGCGGTTAGCAGCACGGTTCCAAATGAAGCCGTCACCCCGACGGCGACAGTCGAAATTGGCGCTCGGACTTGCTGCATTGTGTCGTAGATCGCCAATCCAGCGTATATCCCACCCCCTGGAGAATTGATGTACATGTAAATTTGGCGATCCGGGTCTTCTCGATCGAGGTACAGCAACTGGGCGATGATCAGATTGGAAACTTGATCGTTAATCGGTGTTCCTAAGAAGATGATCCTTTCTCTCAGGAGCAACGAGTAAATGTCATACGCTCGCTCCCCGCGACCGGTAGGTTCGATCACCATGGGAACGGATGATCTCGGATCAGTAATTTTCATTGTCTCTACCCTCACTCTTTTTCAGACTTCTCTTCAGGCTCGGATGACTCTTTCTCGGATTTGGAATCCTTCTTCTTGTCTATTGTATCGCCTTCACCCTTCGCAATGGCGATGATTCTCTGGAAAGCTTTTTCGGTCAACAGGTCCAGGCGAATGCGGCGTCGTCCCTCGGGGTGATCAAGGACTTTTCGAAATTCTCCGGCTTGCTCTTTGAAGGGCTGGACCATGCGTTCGATCTGTTCATCGATTTCTTTTTCATCTACTTCCAGTTTCTCTTCTTCGACAATTTTACCCAAAACAAGAGCCTTCAGTAGGCGGTTTTGTGCTTGTGGGAGTAATTCCTCGCGTAAATCAGCCAGTGTTTTCCCCTCGATTTTTAGATAATCTTCCAGGGTCATGTTCTGGGAGGACAGGCTTTTACTCCACTCGGTGACCATTTCGTCGATTCCCTCTTCCAGCAAGATGGGAGGATATTCAAAGGTAGCCTTTTCCACCAGGGTTTCCATGACTTTTTCTGTGTATTCAGATTCTTTTTCCTGCTTTGCTGAATGTTCGAGATTCTCGCGCAATTTCAAACGCAGATCGAGCAAGTCGTTGAACTCTCCAATACTCTGGGCGAGATCATCCGACCATTCGGGTATATGGCGTGATTTCACTTCCAAACATTTGACCTGAAAGGTTGCTTCTTGTTGACGTAACGTTTCAACAGGATAATCTTCGGGGAAGACGGCATCGAACTCGATTTCCTGTTCTGCCTTAATACCCACGAGATGTTCAGCGATACCTGCAATCGGCCATTGGGTTTTTTCAATGAGGAGAATTTCCGTGCCTTTCATGTCCAGTATGCTGCTATCTTCACCATCTTCGGGCTCTTTCAACTCACTGTTTACGTCGATGATGACGACATCTGACATCTCGGCCGCTCGATCTACAGGCTCAATTAACGCTCGGCTTTGACGAATTTCCTCCATGACTTTATCGAATTCTTCGTCATTGACTTCCGGCGCCTCGTATGGGACACGTATCTTTCGATAATTGCCAAGTTTGACGTTGGGCTCCAATGGTACGGAGAAGCGCAAGACCAATGGATCCTGGCTGACGATTTCCTCCAGTGTGCCGGGTGCATAGGGTTCGAGCTCTGATTCTTGAATCGCTTCGCGGTACATTTCCTGTCCGAGGCCGTCCAAAGCCTCCTCGAAAATCGCCTCCTGACCGAATTTATTCACGATCACTTCGTAAGGCGCTTTCCCTGGACGAAATCCGGGGATGTTCGTATTCTTAGAAAGTCGGCGAGCCGCGGATTGCATGGCGGTTTGAAGGCGATCTTCAGATACTTCGACCGTCATTTCAACCTGACGATTTTCCAGATCTTGTGTTTTTACATTCAAAGTGTTTGTCCTCTCATGGCTTGTCCTATCGACGCGTGTGGAATGGTTGCATTTCGATGGCAGATTGCTGATTGTATAGATTTGAAAACACTGGAGTAGGGAAGGCGGGATTTGAACCCGCACGCCCGAGGGCACGTGATCCTAAGTCACGCCTGTCTGCCAGTTCCAGCACTTCCCCGTCCAGCAGATTATAGCTTCCGTGTAATGCTGTGTAAAGACAAGCTCATTTTGCCTGCAGTGAAACCAGGTTGGAACGTATCTGTGCCAGATGGAGTAAATCGTGATCCGTGGCGATTTTATAAATTTCTGCGAGAGTCGTAGGTCCTAAGATGGAATGTCGCGCTGGCCGGTCCCATTGATTGGGTGTCAGGCCGCTGAGCTGTTCGAGGAGTTGAAGACGAGATTGGGTAAAGGCGTCGAAAGCTTCCTCTCCGGATTGCCGGGCATACTCTCGTTCTTCCGCCCAGCGATCCGTTTCTACGGCAGATATGTGCGGGTTTTGCTCTGTCAATAACGAATGCATGCGTGGCAGGTACACCTCTTGCTCCACATCGCGCAGGTGACAGAGGATTTGGTTGATTGCCCATTCATCTTTTTGCGGAGGTTGGGTCCACTGCCTTTCATCGAGTGGAGGAAGAATGGTATGCAGCGCCGACAAATGGCCTCGAAGGCGAGCGAGAATTGTCTCCGGTTGACTTGCGGCGTCCTGTCGAGCTTCCTGGTGGGCTTGATCAATCCAGGCTGCGGCTTCCAACAGGTCACCTCCAGGAAAGCTGTCGGAATCGTGGTTGACATCAAATACCGCCAATCCCAGGCTTTGGGCAGGGATGAGATCATCTGTCGGATCGTTGCCTATCATTGCCGCCTGATGGGGCGGTATTCCCAAATGGGCGAGGATCTCGGCATAGTATTCCAGGCGTGGTTTGGCGAAGTGGAAGTCCTCATAGCTTGTTATTAGCGAGTACGCGTATTGATCCGTTGGTACGTCCGCCCAGGCCAGACGATGTTCGATGGCCGTAAATGGGAATAGCGGACTGGTGGCAATGACGACTTCGATTCCTTTTTCGATTGCCGTTCGTACGAGTTGGCCAGCGCCCTGGCGAGGTGAAGTAAGCGTTTGGAGATCGGGGAAGATCTCGCCATAGAATTCGTTCACTTGTGGTGAGATGTCTTTTTCTTTGATCCCCAAATGGGGGAAGAAGTGTTCTGCGAAAACCTGTTGTAAGGTACGGGTGGGATCATCGTTCTGGATCATCGCCATACTTCCAGCCATTACCTGGGAGGCAATTTGGTCCGCAGGCGCCAGGTTAGAGAGGTGCGTTCCCAGTCGATCCAGATAGACCGGAAGGAAGCGATTCATATTATTGACCAATAATGTGTCGTCTAGATCGATAAGCAGAGCGGAGATCACGGAATGGTCTCTGGGTTGATTAACTCGGGCAGATCAAGATGACACTGTCCGCATCCGATTTCCGGTTCGGGGACATCTTCCAGCGTCCGGGTGCACATGGCGCTGACTTCTACGCGGCGTCGAAGGCCGAGGAAACTGGTAGCCACACGCGCTTCTAACACCATGTGTTTGCAAGCATTGGCCAATCCAATCCGAGGTACTCGGCATTTGGCGCAGAGATCAGGTGTGTAGGTTCCACCGTTTGGCGTACGTTCGATCAAACGACATTCCCGAATCGAACGCCCTCGATGGAAATCCTGGTAGTAGTAGGGGCATTCTGTTCCCGCTGGAGTGCGCATAGTCATACTATAATAGGGATTTAAGCGCGGGTTAAATACGATCCATTGCGAGTGTCCACTCGAATCGTATTTCCGGTTTCAATGAATAACGGCACCTGGACTTTCAACCCCGTTTCTGTGGTGACGCTTTTGTTGGCTCCCGTTGCGGTGTCGCCCTTTACTGCCATTTCAGCCTCGACGACCTCCAGGTCGACAGCCGTGGGGAGTTCGATGTCTAGCGCTTCCCCTTCGTAAAAAGTCAATTTGACCTCCAGCCCTTCGGTTAGGTAGGATGTCGCCTCTCCAAGCATGGAAGCATTTAGCGCTGGCTGTTCGTAGGTTTCCGTGTCCATAAAGTGATACAGATCGTTGTCTTTATATAGGAATTGGACGATGTGGTAGTCGAGGCGGATATCCTGGACCTTATCTCCAGAATTGAATGTCTTTTCCAATGCGGACCCAGTTCGTAAGTCACGAACTTTCGTGCGGATGGTCGCTTTACCCCTTCCAGGTTTATGATGGCTATATTCGATGACTTTATACAGGCTGCCATCCAGCTCGAATGTCACGCCATTTCGCAGTTCGTTAACATCAATCACAACGTTTGTCCTTTATGCTGAGATGTGGGGATTATAGCGTCTCTATAATAAAGGCGTCAATTGTAATGCGATAGGGGGATAAGAAGAAAGCGATTAAGATTGGATCGAGGTTGGAATCTACTCCAAGATGGGGAGGGATTGTTTTAGTCCATACGTCCGTTGATTCGAACGAGCACGGCGGTTATGTTGTCTTGACCGCCATTGGCGATCGCTGTTCGGATGAATTCATCACAGATTTCTTGGGGGGATTTGCCGCTATGCATTATTGAGGAGATCCCCTCATCCGGCACCATGTCCGTCAGGCCGTCGGTACAGAGAAGGATTTGATCCCCTAGTTTCAAACCGAGTTGGCGAGCTTCTGGCTCGATCTCATCGCTTGCCCCGAGCGCCTGACTCAAAGCTTGTCTGGGAGGCCAGAGGCTTGGATTCTCGGGGAGTACGCCTTCTCGCCTCGCTTGCCACAGGAGGGTGTGATCCTCGGTAAGAAGGCTGAGTTTATTCTCGCGGTATAGATAGGCGCGACTATCTCCGACGTGAGCGATCCAGGCTGTCTCAGCCGGGGATGGAATCCACGTCAGCACGATGGTTGTTCCCATGCGAATATTGTTATCGGTTCCACCTGCGGCTGCGTGGATGGCTTCATGGGCAGCGTTTATACTGGCGAGGATGGTTTCTTGCACAGGCTGATGATCGTTAGAGTTGTGCGTAGACAGGTATTCTTGAATCGTGCGGACGGCAATAAAACTTGCAATTTCTCCAGCGATATGACCTCCAATGCCGTCGGCAACAATAAAGACGCCTAGATTTGTGTCGACTGCAAAATTATCCTCGTTTTTTTCGCGCACAATCCCGGTGTCTGAAGCTGCGCCATATTCCATTCCGATTCTCCGATGAGTATCGACGTCTATGCGTCGAAAATGGATTGGTTCGTAAAATCTTGCATGCCGACCATACTATAACGGAACAATCCTTTTCCGGCAATTAACAAAATGGATTATAAGGGCTTCACCTTCGGAAGCCCAAGAATTGTTTTTAGGATTTTTAAATTCCCAGCCAACGTGAAGCGGCGTCAGGGAGTTCTTCCATGGTGCCAGTGCGCATCGTGCAACGAGGCAGCGAATCGATAAACGCGCGGCCATAGTTCTTGGAGAGAATGCGACGATCGAGGATAAATACAACACCTCGATCGGATTGTGTGCGAATGAGACGACCAAATCCCTGTCGGAATCGGAGCACAGCTTCTGGCAGGGTATATTCGTCGAAGGGGGAATCGTATGTCTCTGCACGTGCGGCGATGACGGGGTCATTCGGCACATCGAAAGGTAAGCGTGCGATTCCCAACACGGATAGTGCCTCGCCAGGAACGTCGACGCCTTCCCAGAATGAGCGCGTGCCCAATAGTATGGCTTGTTTCGATGAACGAAAGCGTTCGAGCAGGGCGTGCCGAGAAGCCCCTGAAGTCTGTTCAAGAACATCGACGCCCACCTGAACGAGGTGGGGGGCAATGGTGCGGGCCGTGCGGTTCAATTGTAGATTCGAAGTGAATAAGACCAGCGTTCTCCCAAGGGTGGCTCGGCAAAGCTGGATTAACGTTTTTTCAACGGCGCGTTGATATGCCTGGCGATCGGATGGCTCCGGGATATCGTTGATCAGATAGAGCAGGGTCGAGGTCTCGAAATCGAATGGAGAGCCAAGGGCAAGCTCATCGGCATCTTCGGCGTTCAGACGCTGCTTGAGGTAATCGAAATCTCCACCGATGGTAAGTGTCGCCGAAGTCATAACAACCGCTTCTTTCTCGTGCCATAGAAAGCGTTCGATAAGTGGTCCCACAGTGAGTGGAGCGGCATGTAAATTCAGATCTCCTTCACCGATCTTGGTTTGCAGCCAATAAATCGTCTGCGGGTCGGGCTCGAAAATCATGTTTTCGAGATTGGTCATGATCTCCATCAAGCTGCGGGCTGAAATACGCGCCGCTGTGGCCAGGTTCTCCGCGGTCTCGATGCCGGTGGCCGTCATATCGTCCAGAGCATCGCTTAAGGTGGTTAATGATTGGGTGATAGCGGATAGCGGACCGCGAGCATCCTCCCATGCAATTTCCACTTCGGACCACTTGGGGAGGGTACGGGATGCCGGTACGATGCGAGTGCGTTGTCCGTAAGGGCCGAGTGGTTTCCCATCCCGTTGCTGCGTCATAAAATCCGAAAGGGTGGCAAACAACCGCTGAGACAGTTCACTGCAATCGAGGCGTTTGTCTGCGATGGAGACGATGATTTGCTCGACGTTATTGACGATACTGGTCGGTAATTCCTTGCGTGCCAATTCGAGGATTTGGTGTAGTAATCCGTCTTTAACGCTTCCTAGATCCCGAAGCATGAAACCCACTGCACCCTGACTGACCTGGAAACTCAAACCGTTCGTTGTCGCCGATTCAAGATGATGCGCCTCGTCTACGATGAGGTATCGGTAATCGGGGATGACGCGATTGCCTGTGGCAATATCCGCCAGCAAGAGTGCGTGATTGACGATCACAACGTGTGCGCTTTCCGCAAGGTTGTGGGCCTGGTAATAAGGACATACCCCGTCTGCGTATTGGCGACAGCTGTCTACAGAGCAATCTTCACCTTCTGCTGATAATCGTGACCACGCCGCGGCCTCCCGCGAGGACAGATTGATCTCGCTGCGATCCCCACTGCCGCCGTTGTACAGCCAGACGAGGATCTTCGCCAGCATGCGCATTTCTTCCGGTGTGCGCGGACCGATCTGACGCAAGCTGGCCAATCGTCTCGGGCAAATATAATTCGAGCGTCCTTTAAGGATCGCAGCGAGATAACCAACGTCCATCATTTGGCACAAATCCGGAATATCTTTGTGGATAAGTTGATCCTGCAGGTTAATCGTATTCGTGGAAATAACGACTCGTTCCCCGTTTTTCGAAGCCCAGCTGAGAGCTGGGATCAAGTACGCCATCGATTTTCCGATGCCGGTTCCGGCTTCTACGAGGAGGTGCCGGCTGTTGGATAAAGAATCACATACTGCTCGCAGCATCGTAATTTGCTGCGGGCGATGTTCGTATGCTGGAAAGCGCTTGTCGAAGAGACCTCCAGGTTCGAGGATCGCGGCGATTTCATCGCTGTCGAGCGGTTGGGGATTCTCGTCGGGAGAAAGCGGCTGCAGATCGCTCTGCACGGGTTTGAAGAAACGGTGGCGTTCGCGATGGGGAGATTCCTGGCTGTCCTGTGACGAGCGCATTTCCTCTCTCGCTTCATCGAAGAACCAGCCAGCATCCCATTCGATCTCGGCGCCCAGGCGGCAGATCTCTTCCAGTGCTTCTCGGGGTAGTTCTAGCGCTTGATCGTACAGTCGGAGAAAAACTTGCCTGGTTGTATGGGCGTCTTCGAGGGCGCGATGAGACGTCATCACCGGAACGGCCAACGCACTGGCGAGCCCGGCGAGATTGTAACGTCCTGCGGAGGGTAGAAGTACGGAGGCGATGGTGTAAGTGTCCAACCCAAGATTGTGCTCCAGAACCCCCCTGGGCTGAAGAAAACTGAGATCGAATCGAACGTTGTGCCCGAGAACGATCAAATCGCCGGCGAAATCCTGGAATTCTTGAATGACCTGATTCAGGCGTGGCGCGTTGGCAAGCATCTCGTCGGTGATTCCGGTAAGTGCTTTAATCACCGGATCGAGCGGGCGGCCGGGGTTGACCAATGTCGACCATTCATCTTCGACGCGGGAACCCCGAAAACGAACGGCTCCAATTTCAATAATAGAATCTCGTTCAGGATCTAATCCTGTGGTCTCTAAGTCGAAAGCGAGCAGGGATTGTTTCATTGACATTTTGGGCATTATAGCATCAGAGAGCGCCATCCATAGTATACTCGGTTGTGTGTAACGGCAGATCGGCTTCCGAGATGCGTGTTAGTGGATACATCTTGAACGAATTGCTACAGGATAGGGAAACCAACAATGGCTATCGGGGTTTTTATTCATAGCAGGCGTGCAGTGCGGATTACGACTCAATGACGCATCACGAGATCAGCGATCTCGAGCTTGCAGCACTGGCTGCTAACGATGCGGAAGCGTTTGGGGAGTTATACGAACGGCACGTCCGCAGGATATATAACTATATTTACTATCGCACGGGAAACCAGCAAGATGCGGAGGATCTAACCGCACGTGTCTTCCAGAGGGCTCTTCGCCACGTGCCGAACTTTGAGGATAAGGGCGTGCCATTCTCAGCCTGGTTGTATCGCATCGCCCACAATCTCGTGGCCAACTGGCATCGGGACCGCAGTCGGCGACCAGTTATTCCTCTCGAAGATCATGTTGCTGTGAGTAAAGTAAGTCATCATCCGGAAGCGGAGGCGATCGTCCAGGAAGAGCAGTCAATGTTGCTCGATGCAGTGCGGAGTTTACCGGATGATCGGCAGCAACTGCTGATTTTGAAGTTCGTGGAGCGATTGTCGAATGCCGAGATTGGCGGGATCATGGGACGGACGGAAGGCGCGATTAAAAGCTTATATCATCGGACGCTGATCGCTTTGCGTGAAGAGATCCGTGCTATCGATAGTAAGGCGCTTTCAGGAGAGACGAAGTAGCTATCCTGATCTCTGTGTAGCGAAGTGTGGCGTTGTGGTTGGGATTGTATTATTCGATCGGTTGTATGAGTTCGGGTGTTGGAGGCAATTCCATAATGGCCGGCGTAAAGCATGGGCAGATGGATACTAAAGAAATAGAACGGATATTGGCTGAAACGTTAGTCCCTGTCGAGCCGAGAAGCCGATTTGTAAAACGTTTAAGAGCGCGTCTTGTTCATTATCACGGCGGTAACCTTTTTTCTAGCTGGATGGTGATCGTGGTTATCGCAACCATTGTGCTGGTTGCAGTAACCATGATCCGACTTTTCGTACGCGGTCTCTCATCCTGGGGTGGTTTAATCGGCAATTTAAGCCGTAAGCGGAGCGGATCTGGCGAACCGACTTCGATTTCGGCCTGACGATTATTTCAACGAGCCCTTTCAATATTCGAAAACGAGACGCTCGGATAGGACGTCTCGTTTGTTATTCACGTGGTGGGATGAGAAACTAGACTTGGTTCTAGAACAAACCCCAATCTGCGGCTGCGTCGTCTTCCATCATGGTCTGATCCCACATTTCCATTCCCATTTCGATCGTCGTGGGTTTATTCGCAGTTTCCTCCGTTTTGGAACGAGCCATTTCGAGGATGGCAGGTCCATATGGGCAGAAAGGCGTGGTAAGGATCATTTTTACAGCAATATTTTCCTCGCCGATGCGGACTTCGCGGATTAAACCCAGTTCGATAACATTCAAGCCCAGCTCGGGATCGATGACTTGCCGTAGCGCTTCTCTGGTTTGCGCAGCGATCTTTGGATGCGTTGAATCAGCTTCCCAGATGGTTTTGGGTTCTGCTTTGTCCTGCGTCACGGGGAAATCTCTTCCTGTTTGGCTGGGACGCTGAAGGCGCAGTGCGGATCGCCTTTCCGCAGAGAGGTGATTCGCTCGACGGGAAGTGAGAGGGATTTTGCGATAAATCCATAATCGAGGATACAGACTTCCGGATGTTCTTGTGCAAGCTTGAAATAGGGGCAACTCAGTTCTCGAATGATGAATCGGTCTCCCTGAAGCTCCAATTCGGCGTCGAAACCTTCCTCGGCCAGCAATTCGATCAAGCGCTGCATGCGTTCCTTAATCGGAAGGAGTTTCAACTGGTCAGTATATCGCTCGGCCAGGGAATCCGCGATAGCTGTAAAAATTTCTGTAACCTTCTCATCAGACAAGGTGTCTTTCAACTCGTCCAACAAAAGGTTAATGAGACGAAAATAGCGCGAAGGGAACCGTTCACGGCCATTATCGGTTAGTAGGAATACATGATGTGGACGACCAACGCCGCGGCGCACTTCTTTGGCATGTACCAGACCGTCGGCTTGAAGATGGGTTAAATGATGGCGGACGGATACCGGAGAAATGCCGACCTTCTCAGCCAGTTCTTTGACCGTGCACTTTTCTTGAACACGCAGCGCACGCAGGATCGTGTCACGTGTACCAGAAGTCATAGTAAGTGGGAGTATACACGCAGGGGATGGATCTGTCAATATTTTATATATTTATCATTTTTATACCCCTCAATTGTTCCAGACCACCCCAACTTCAGCGTGGAAATGGGCGAATATTTACTATTTTTATCAATAATATTGACGTCTCGATATAAGGGTGCTATAATCCCGTCTATGCGATTCAGATGAAATCGTGGTGGTATTTATTTGCGGCTGGAGGGTATCCATGAGCGATGCGCTTACAATTCGAGACCTTCATGTCTCTGTTGAGGGCAAAGAAATCCTGAAAGGTGTCAATCTGACCATCGATCAAGGCGAGATTCACGCTTTGATGGGGCCGAATGGTACGGGAAAATCCACGTTGGCTTATGCACTCATGGGACATCCCAACTATGAAGTGACGAGCGGCGAAGCGGAATTTCGAGGTAATAAAATCCTTGAACTTGAACCCGATGAACGCGCACGTTTGGGCATGTTCCTCGCCTTTCAGTATCCCGTTGCCATACCGGGTGTTACTGTGGCAAATTTCCTGCGAATGGCGATCAACGCCAAGCGAAAACAAGACGATCCGGATGATAAAGGCATTTCTATTCCCGAGTTCCGAAAAATGCTTAAGCAGAAGATGGATTTACTCGGAATGACTCACGAGTTTGCCGGGCGTTATTTGAATGAGGGTTTCTCCGGCGGGGAGAAGAAGCGCGCCGAGATATTACAAATGGCTACTTTAGAACCGCGAATCGCTATTCTGGACGAGACGGATTCCGGCCTCGATATCGATGCACTAAAAATCGTCTCCAGCGGCGTGAATGCACTCTCGGGACCAGATTTGGGTGTGCTGATCATCACCCACTATCAAAGAATTCTAAATTACATCAAACCGAATTTTGTCCATGTTATGCTGGATGGCCGAGTCGTGGAATCCGGGTCATCAGATTTAGCCCTGCATTTGGAAGAACACGGGTATGATTGGATACGAGAAAAACACGCTGAGGAGCCCTTGAAGGCGTAGTGAAGGTATTGTGGAGGTCTAGGTATGGCGACGCGATCGGATCTTAAGCATCTTCAAGGCTTAGATCAATACAAGTACGGATTTCGCGATCCGGATGTTTCCGTATTTAAAACCCGGAAGGGTCTCGATGAGGAAGTTGTGCGGCAAATTTCGGCGTTGAAGGGTGAGCCGGAATGGATGTTGGAATTTCGGTTGGAGGCATTCAAGCATTTTCAAGAGCGCCCGATACCCCAATGGGGCGCTGACCTCAGTCAACTCAATCTGGATGATATTTATTATTATGTTCGACCAGCGGAACAAGAAGGACGCTCCTGGGATGACGTGCCCGTAACGATCAAGGAAACCTTCGACAGGTTGGGCATTCCGGAAGCGGAGCAAAAATTCCTCTCCGGTGTGGGTGCGCAGTATGAGTCGGAGATGGTCTACCACAGCATTCAGGAACATCTTGAAGAGCAGGGTGTAATTTTCAAGAGTATCGAGAATGGATTGCGGGATCACGAGGATTTGTTCCGAGAATACTTCGGAACCATAATCCCGATCACCGACAACAAATTTGCCGCCTTGAACAGCGCTGTTTGGTCTGGCGGTTCTTTTGTCTACGTACCGCCGGGTGTGAAAGTGGAGTTGCCCCTCCAGGCTTATTTCCGCCTCAACGTCGCCAACATCGGGCAATTCGAACGCACGTTGATCATCGTTGACGAAGGGGCGCAGGTACATTATGTGGAGGGCTGTACTGCCCCGACGTACACCACGGATTCCTTCCACAGCGGGGTGATCGAGATCGTAGTGAAGAAGAATGCTCGCTGCCGCTACACCACCATTCAGAACTGGTCGACCAATGTCTATAATCTGGTAACCCAGCGATCGATGGTGAGTGAGGGTGGAACGATGGAATGGGTCGACGCAAATTTGGGCAGCAAGGTGACGATGAAGTACCCCTCTTGCTATTTGTTGGGCCCCCGCGCGCACGGCGAGATTCTCTCGATGGCATTTGCCGCCGACCATCAGCAGCAGGACACGGGCGGCAAGGTGATTCACGTTGCCCCGAACACGACCAGTAAGATTACTTCGAAGTCGATCAGCAAAAACGGCGGCAGGGCATCTTATCGCGGCTTGTTGAAAGTGCACGACGGCGCGAAGAATTCGAAATCTAATGTAGTCTGTGATGCCTTGCTGCTTGATGAACATTCCCAATCAGACACCTATCCGTATATCGAGATCGACGAAGAATTGGTGTCCATCGGTCATGAGGCATCGGTGAGTAAGGTGGGTGAGGATCAACTCTTCTATTTGATGAGCCGAGGCTTGAGTGAAGAGGAGGCGATCACTATGGTCGTCTCTGGCTTTATCGAACCGCTGGTCAAGGAACTGCCGATGGAATATGCGGTCGAGATGAATCGCTTGATCCAGCTTCAGATGGAAGGTTCGATCGGTTGATTTATTCGTTTCGATATTGAAGGTATAAAGAAAAGGATTATTAGCGTAATGGGCACTCGTACAGTTACGAAACGGAAGCGATCAGTCAGCAGACGCAAAACGGTCGAATTTCCTTTCTCGGAAGCGGATGTACGGCGGGTTTCTGCGGAGCTGAACGAACCGGATTGGATGGCGGAAAAACGTTTGGCCGCGTGGGAGCGCTTCAAAGAAATTCCGCTGCCGACGTTGAAGGACGAGCCATGGCGTCGTACGGATATCCGCGCCCTTCCTGTTGATTCGTTTGCCTTGAAATCCGCAGACGAGGTAGAAGTGAATCCTGCATTATTTGAGCCCCTGGCGGCCGAGCAGCATGGCGCACTGCTAATTCTTAAACCCGGGCATCCTCCCCAGATGAACAACGACGCAGGACTCGCCAATCAAGGAGTGGTCTTTACCGATTGGGCGACGGCGGTAAAAGATCATGAAGCGATTCTGGAAGATCATCTCAGTAAAGTGGTATCAGATGATGAGGGGATGTTTTCGGCGCTGACGGCAGGGTTGGTGAAAGATGGCGTGTTATTGTTTGTCCCCAAGAATGTCCATCTCGAACAACCTTTGCATGCGGTATTTTGGCCGACGGGAATCGATGCGGCGTTTTTCAGCCGTTTGCTGATCGTCCTTGAAGAAGGAGCTTCTGCGACCTTTGTTCACGAACTGGCATCCCCTAAAAGTCAAAATGGCGACTCCCTGCACGCTGGGATCGTAGAGATCTATGTAGGGAAGGGCGCGGATTTTACATTCGTCGAGGTGCAAAATCTCGGGAAGAGGATGTGGAATTTTTCCCACGAACGTGCAAAAATAGAAGCAGGTGCAAAGTTGCATTGGATTTTCGGCGCGGTGGGCAGCCGATTGACCAAGAATTTTAGCGACATCGACCTTCTCGGTCCGGGCGCTGAAGGACGTATGTCCGCATTTTATTTTGCGAACGGCGATCAGCATCTGGATCACGACACGCAGCAGAACCATAAGGCGCCCAATACGACCAGCGATTTACTTTTCAAGGGAGCGCTTCTGGGTCGAAGCCGTTCGGTTTGGCAAGGTATGATCTATGTAGCGCCCGGTGCGCAAAATACGGACGGTTACCAGGCGAACCGCAATCTGATTTTGAGTGAAAGGGCGCGTGCAGATTCAATACCAGGATTAGAAATCCTGGCTGATGATGTTCGCTGTACACATGGCGCCACGGTTGGACAATTGGAAGCCGAACCGATATTCTATCTAATGTCCCGAGGTTTTCCCCGGGAGGAGGCAGAACGGTTGGTAATCGATGGCTTCTTCGCACCTATTATGGAACGTATTCCCTTTGAAGCGGTTCGTGAACGCTTTCGGGGAATGATCGACGAGAAATTATCAGGTTATGATTCATCACCTGCATAATCAGGCGGCTCAGCTCATATTAAAGGCGGGGTATTCAAAGTGACGAAAAAATCTATAAATCCATTAATTGATGGCCAGGTAACCCAAGAGCAGTACCAGGTTGGTGATCGTGTGGAGGTATTTTGCGATCACGATCGGGAAGGACGGCGTGTCCGAGACTGGATGGAGGGCGTTGTGGTCCAGGCCGAAGAAAAACGCGTCGCCGTCCAGTTCTCGGATGATGTCTATCTCACCGATGGATGGATGGTTCCAGATCGTGTATTGTGGTGCCCCCAGGGAAGTGAGAAGATCCGTCCAGCGACGAAACGGCGATCTGCGAAACGTTCGAGGTCGAAGAAAAAGAAATAAAAGGCAGGTATTCGCATGTTGGGACCTCATGTGAAGGTACTTGATGTAGAGGAAATCCGGGAGCAGTTCCCTGTTCTCTCACGGGAAGTCCGGCCGGGCACGAGGTTGGTGTATCTCGATTCGGCCGCGACTTCGCAGAAGCCAAAATCTGTGATCCAGGCTGCCGTGTCGTTTTACGAACAGAAAAATTCGAATATCCATCGTGGTATCCACCGTCTGGCCGAAGAAGCGACTCAAGCTCACGAAGATGCCCGGCAGCGTATTGCCGATTTTATCGGTGCAAAATCAGCCCGCGAACTGATTTTTACTCGTAATGCAACCGAATCGATCAACCTGGTGGCAAATGCATGGGGGCGGGCAAATTTGAAATCCGGCGACCTTGTGCTGCTCACGGAAATGGAGCATCACTCCAACATTGTGCCCTGGCAAATCCTGGCCCAGGAGATTGGTCTGCAGTTGGAATTCGTTCCCGTGACCGATGAGGGACGGTTGGATCTGGAAGCCTACAAATCGCTGTTGGATCAAGGTCCGCGTTTGGTCGGGATCGTACATGTATCCAATATGTTGGGAACGATCAATCCTGTGGCGCAGATGACGACCATGGCCCATGAGGCGGACGCACTGGTCCTGATCGATGGCGCGCAATCCGTACCGCATATGCCTGTGAATGTCTCTGAATTGGGTGTGGATTTCTACGCCTTCTCAGGCCATAAAATGTGTGGTCCTACAGGGATTGGCGTCCTATATGGTCGTGAGGCGCTTTTGGAAGAGATGCCGCCGTTTCTGGGCGGCGGGGATATGATCAAGCGAGTTCGTCTTGACGGCTTCACGACGGCCGAGATCCCCTGGAAATTCGAAGCAGGCACGCCAGCGATCGCACAAGCAATTGGCTTGGGTGCTGCCGTTGATTTTTTGAACGAGGTGGGGATCGATGCTGTTCACGCCCACGAGCAGAGGATAACAGGTTATGCGCTGGATCGCCTCAGTGAGGTCCCCGGTGTAACTGTCTATGGGCCAGAGTTGGCGGTGCGTGCCGGGGTGTTATCCTTTACCATGGCGGGTTTACACCCGCACGATGTGGCGCAGATTCTGGATGACGATGGAGTTGCGGTGCGTGCCGGTCATCACTGCACTATGCCGATTCACGAGCGCTTCGATATCCCGGCTTCCGTGCGTGCTTCATTTTACCTATACAATACGATAGATGAAGTAGATCTTCTGGTCGAGGGATTGCATAAAGCAATCCAGGTGTTTGATATCTAACACGGCTAACCCCAACACGGCATTCGTAAGCGCTGCGATGCTTGCGCAGATCAGGAATAACCCTAAAGGTAGATCCGAAAATATGGATCTTTATCGAGAACAAATCATTGATCGTTACAAGAACCCTCGCATGCAGGGATCACTCGATCCGCATGACTACTCCTATGAGGATGACAATCCCCTGTGTGGCGACCGGATTCGGATCGATCTTCGCGTCGACGAGGATGGTCGAGTGACAGAGGCAGCCTATTCCGGTGAGGGATGTGCCATTTCGATTGCTTCTGCCGATTTACTCGTAGAGTCGATTGTCGGAAAAAAGCTCGATGAGATACGCGAGCTCGGTAAGCAAGATGTACTGGAAATGTTAGGGATCGATGTAGGACCTATCCGATTAAAGTGTGCGCTGCTTTCATTGAAAGTGCTGAAAGCAGGTATCTATGGATTGGATACGATCGAGGATGAGCGAACGCTGGAGTAGACGGCTATGTTTAATTATCGTAAACTTCCGGACGAGAAGCTTGAGTTTGTAGCCGTCGCAGATGTGGGAGAATTGGGGAACGGTGAGCGCTTATATTTGGAAGTCGACGGTACACCGATCGCCATTTTTAACATCGCCGGAAAACTTTATGCCATTGATGACGTCTGCTCGCACGATCAGGGGCCGGTTGCGGAGGGAGATCTGGTTGACCATTCGATCGAATGTCCTCGTCACGGCGCTCGATTTGATCTGGAAAGCGGAAAGGTGCTTTCCATGCCGGCCGTCGTAGATATCGCCGCTTATCCGGTGCGAATCGAAGGTCAGCAAATTCTGGTGGGTTTCCCCATGGAAGCAACCTGAGCGTGAATCAACTGTGGCGAAGCATACGTTATATGTAAGTCGATAAATATGACGAAACGCCCCTGACAGTGGGGTGTTTTTGTATTATGATTACTAATTGTGTGAGTGGCGCCGTGGCCGTGAAAGCAGCGGACGCGGCGCGGATATTGTCGCGTTGATATAAATACTCCACTCGGAGTATGGAGGACTTAAATGGCAAAACAATGGGTTTATCTGTTCGAAGAGGTAGAGAAGGCTGAGAAGAATGCCGGCTCTTGGGACGGCACGCGGGCCTTGCTCGGTGGCAAGGGTGCCAATCTGGGTGATATGACTCGCATCGGCGCTCCTGTACCTCCAGGTTTTACGGTGACCACCGAAGCTTGCAACGCATATCTGGACGCGGGGGAGAAATTCCCCGAAGGCTTGTGGGACCAGGAACTTGAAGCGATGAAAGATGTGGAAAAGAAGACAGGGAAGACATTTGGTGACGTTAAAAACCCCCTTCTCGTTTCCAGCCGCTCAGGCGCCAAGTTCTCGATGCCCGGCATGATGGACACCGTTCTTAATATCGGTCTCAACGATGAGACTGCGAAAGGCATGATCGAATTGACGGGCGACGCTCGATTCGTCTACGATTCCTATCGGCGATTGGTGCAGATGTTCGGCTCGGTCGTGATGGGTGTATCCGATGTGCCTTTCGAAGAAGTCATCACGGAATACCGCAAGAAACGCGGCGTGGAGACCGACGCTGAACTCTCCGCTGATGATTGGATAGAGATCACCGAAGAATTCAAGAAGATCGTCAAAGAGAACACCGGCAAGGATTTCCCGACGGACCCATACGATCAATTGCGAATGGCGACCGAAGCGGTATTCGCTTCCTGGAACGGGAAACGCGCCGTGGCTTATCGTAACGGCGCAGGTATCTCTCACGATCTTGGTACAGGCGTGAATATCCAGACCATGGTCTTCGGTAACATGGGCGATGACTCGGGCACGGGTGTTGCGACGACACGCAACATCACCGTGGGTACAAAAGACATCGAAGGTGACTTCTTGATCAACGCCCAGGGTGAGGACGTGGTTGCGGGTATCCGCCAAACGCTCGAAATTGAAGAATTAGATAAAAAAATGCCCGATATTTACAAGCAATTCGCAGCCATCCTCGATAACCTCGAAAATCACTACCGCGAGGTTCAGGATGTCGAGTTCACCATCGAGCGCGGCAAACTCTGGATGCTGCAGACGCGTGACAGTAAGCGCACTGCGCAGGCAGCAGTCCGTATCGCAGTCGATCTGGTGGGCGAGGGTCTGATTTCAAAGGAAGAAGCGGTGAAACGAGTTTCGTCGGATCAGGTAGATTTCTTCCTGCATCCGCAATTCGACACCGAGGCAAAAAAGGCCGCCACCGAGGCAG